>JAEEGL016025344.1_pt1 | contig 22013 bp, 14 predicted proteins | sample 9134231 | NCBI WGS metagenome assembly JAEEGL01 (sample SAMN16246548, study PRJNA631951) | gut metagenome | biome: gut microbiome; feature: rumen; material: fiber-attached | host: Bos | place: Iran: Karaj | collected 2018-10 | reverse complement strand
CGTTGGCGACACTGCTGCTGTGGCGTGCGAAAGCTTCACCTGGCACGGGGAGACTTATACGCAGTCGGGCGATTATTCGTTCTCGACGACCAACGTGGCAGGCTGCGACAGTGTGGTGACCCTGCATCTGACCGTGAATCCGGCCACCGCGGGCGACACTTCGGCGGTGGCTTGCGAGAGCTTTACGTGGCATGGGGAGACCTACACCCAGTCGGGCGACTATACCTTCCTTACGACCAATGCGGCGGGCTGCGACAGTGTGGTGACCTTGCATCTGACTGTGAACCTTCACGACACCACCGATCAATACCTCTCCCTCTGCACGGGCGATCTGCCCTATACATACGGCGATACGGTGTTTGAGGCGGGCACACCCGATTCTGCCGTGTTCTATATCCGGTTTACCGCAGTGGGAGGGTGCGACAGTACGGTGGCGTTGCATCTCACCATCCATAACCCTGTCCACACGGCTGTGACCGACACCGCCTGCGATAGTTACACATGGAACGGCATCACCTACCACGCCGGCGGCCAGTACCTCTACAGCCATCCCGATGTGAACGGTTGCGAGCAGGTGGACACCCTTTATTTGACAATCCTCTATGCCGACACCACCGATATTGTGGCCGAGAGTTGTGCAAGTTATGTTTGGAATGGTGTAACCTACAACACTTCAGGTGTTTATACCCAAAACTTGACTCAAGTCAACGGCTGCGATTCGCTCGTTGTCCTTCATCTCACCGTCCATGCGGTTGACACCACCGTGTTGACCCAATCGAGTTGCAATTCCTTTGCTTGGAACGGCTCAACCTACACGCAATCGGGCATCTATTCGGCCACCTTCACGAATGCACACGGCTGCGATTCTGTCGTGAGCCTGCACCTCACCATCTACCACGATACCGCCACCGCCTTCACTATCAGCGCTTGTGAGTCCTACAGCTGGGCGGATGTCACCTACACCGAATCGGGCAACTACACCCACTCGTTCACCACCACGCATGGCTGCGACTCTGTCGTCACCCTCCATCTGACCGTCAATCATCCGGTTCCCACTTCGGAATCGCAAACGGCTTGCGACAGCTACGTTTGGAACGGCACCGCCTACACCGAGAGCGGCACCTACACCTTTGCGCATACCGACGACAACGGTTGCGAGCAGGTGGACACGTTGCATCTCACCGTGAACCATCCTGCCCACGAAGTGTTTGTTCAGGAGGCGTGCGAGTGGTTTGAGTGGCATGATACCACCTATTCCGAGAGCGGCACCTACACCTTTGCGCATATCGACGACAACGGTTGCGAGCAGGTGGACACCCTGCGTCTCGCCATCCATGTACCGCAACACATCTCCTACTCGGAGGTTGTTTGTGGAAGCTACACCTGGAACGGGCAAACCTACGACCAACCGGGCACCTACACCTACAGCCACCTCGACGAGTATGGTTGCGAGCAGGTGGACACGCTGCATTTGAGCTATGTTGACACTGCCATCGCCATCGTGTGCAGCACTGGCAATTTCTGTGACGAAGGCAGCGCCACTCTGGAGGTGGTCACCGCCTTGGACAACTATTCCTGGAGCACTGGCGAGACGGGGTCGTTCATCACGGTTTACGAATCGGGTGTGTATTCGGTGACGGCCACCTCGGGCGAGTGCAGTGCGGTGGCCCAATACGCCCTTCCGCATTGCGACCGGGAAATTTTGATGCCCAATGCATTCTCGCCGGACGGCGATGGCCTCAACGACGACTTCGGCCTGCCGGAAGCCTTCCTGGACGAGATTAACGACTATGGTTTCCAAGTCTATGTCTTCAATCGTTGGGGCGAGCTGGTATATGCCTCCACCGACAAGCATTTCCGCTGGAACGGCGAGATTAAAGGCACCGTTTTCCACGGCAATGTATATAACTACACGATAGAATACAAGACAAATGTGGGCACTCCGAAGCGCATTAAAGGCAGCGTGACTGTACTTTAGCTTGCTTAATCACCCTTGAATTCATTCCTGCCCGATGATGACTTTCGGGCGGGAATTTGTTGTTTTATTCGTTTTTTATCGTTGTTTTCCCTTTCAACAGACTGCAGGGGGATGCTTTTTTCGAACGAAGCATCCCCTTTTTTTTCTTTTTCCCGTTTTCTTAATTTTTACAGTTAACAGTTAAGAAAATTTATATTAAACTATTTTAAAATTCATGTTGAAATATTGAAAAAAATATTTATTTTTGCTGCCGTAAGAATAGTCGATATTCTGTGATAATAAATTAACAATTAATCGTAAATAAATGACATGAATATATAGTAAAATAAAATGCTTTAACGAGAATATCAGAAATTGGTATATGTAATAGTATAATAAATATATATTAAAATTTAATCATTTTTATTAACAATCAATATATAATTTTTTGGTATGAAAAAAAGACTACAATTTTGTTTAATGACGATGTTCGTCATCTTTGCCCTTTCATTGAATGCGCAGCAAGAGGTTTTCCGTGTGAAATTCACGGTGACAGATGCGTATTGTTACAACAACGGAAAGATTTCGTATGCTTTGACAGATGCGGAAGGAGAGGTTTTGGATTCACTGCCAGAGGGGTTGTCGATGGTGCGCGCCTATTATTTCGCGGAGGCCCCCGACACGATGCATTACTCAGGATCGTATTATTCAGGCGGTTATGATACGCTGACGTTCAACAACGGGACTTACACCATAGGCGTTGAGGGACTTTTGGACAACGGGACGGGCGGATTCATCAGGGTGGATACCCATACGGTGATTTCCGTGAACACGACCTACCAGAAGCCAACGGGGTACACGTTAGGCCCCTTTTCCATGGATGGAAGTTATTTGCAGGCGGGTAATGGCCCCTCTTTAAGTTGCTACAATACCGGACGGGTCCAGTTGAAGATCGAAAATGGAAGGTTCCCCTATAGAGTAACGGTTTTGGATCATCTCACTGGCGACACATTGCGAACAGTAACGTTTACGGATCGACAGTATGATGGTGATTATCCGAGCCAATACGACTACAAGGATTATTACACGATTGACAGTCTGGGACCCGGCTCGTGGGATTTCTATGTGGAAGACGGATGCGGGTACGGCCTTCCGCGAATCGAGACATCTGTTCAAGTAACCAAGATGCCCATTCCGAGGTACATCTACGTAAATGCCGCTTCCACCGATCTTAGGGATAGCAATCTTGTGCGACTACAAGTGAATTTTGATAAAAAAGTTCTTATGTTCGAGAACTTCTTGGATGAGCATGCCCGTTATCGCTTTGTCTATGATGGTTTGGGGGCAAGCGAATGGCAGCCCATGCTTCGGTTATACGATAACCAAACAATCGAGTTTTCCGAGGTCGTCCCTTTTGTTGACCGGTATTGTGATCTTTGGGACCGGGACATCACCTTTGAATACATGAGTACTTGTTGTGACACTTTTACCCGTCAGTTCACGTTTCAGATTCACAAACCGAATGATATCTATTTTGAAAAAGACAGTCTTGATGTCTTGGATATCAATCAGGCGGCGAAGGTGAACCCCTGTATTGCCCATATCCCTTGGCACAGAGATTACTACAGCATCCGCTATCACAGTGACGATTACGTACCGTCTTATGATGTTAATATGGAGACTCAGCATAACGACCACGAATATTATCGCTACCATTACAGTCACCCGCTGACTTGGATTTACACGGATACCCGGAACGGAGTGGTCATCAAGACGGATACGGTACCTGATATTGCGTCCCGTAGTCAGCTCTTTTACCGAGAAATTCAGGATATCTATGGTAATGATTCCGACACGATAGTCCTCCCTGTGGAACGAAAGCTGGTGGACAGGAGAGGCTGTCTGTTGTATTCCACGTTCGATACGCTCTCCTATCTCCGTTGTACCGATCAGTTCAATTTCGGTTGGGCAATCACCTTTGAAGACCAGAACGATCATTGTTGCAATAGACTACAGGAAGTAAGGGTGTTCACGCTGTATCGTTCGTTTATAGATTATGACAGTGTTGAGGTTCGATTGATTGAAAGCCCATACGGCGGGCGGTATAATTTTGAGGCGAAGTATCATGCAGAGACGGAGAGTTGGGAGGTCAGGAAAGAGAGTCCTGATAATATGGCAGAGGTTATAGGCGCCTACAAAGGGAATTCCATAACGCTGAGAGACTACTGTATGCCTTCCGGTCCCTATACCTTTGAGATTCGGACCAAATGTGACACGATGATTGTCAGCCAGAATATTGCATTTCCCGACATTTACACTCATCAATTGTTGGAGCGCCCGGTCCCAACCATCGAAGAATACTGTTCTCACACCATCGTCTCCTACAGCTCCGGATGGTTAGACAACGCGTTGTTCAACACCTCAGTGGAGACTGGTCAGCCGTTGGGAACGTCTTATAAACGCTATCCGATGAAGATGCGAGTTGTCGATGCTCCTTCCAAAGAAATGATTAACAAAGAGTTGGATGCTACAACTCGTTACTATTTCTCTCAATCTGGAAGATACGTCGTCCGATTATATCCCAATGAGTTGGTGAGCCTGTTTTGCGACAATGTTTACTATTTTGACACCCTGGACATCGGATTAGGGTTGGTGGAATTTGATTATGAAAAAGCGCTCGTGTGCGACACTTCATCCACATCGGGAAATGTCTATGTTCGCGGTATCAACGGCTCAAAACCTTATACCTACACGCTGTTCAGTCAGCCCGACAAACAGGGGGATACGTTAGGGATTAACAGCACAGGTGATTTTTTCGACGTTCCGATAAGAAGTGGCCAGACGTTGTCATGTCTCATACAGGATTCTTGCTCGGCCTATTTCCCTGTGAACTTCGAGGTCAAGACTTTGGCGGATTTAAAGAAGGTATGGTTCGATAACGGGCTGACTGTCAAGGAGAGCTGTGAGGGTGACACCATACAGGTGCATGCGTTGACCATCGGGGATATTTTGCAATATGATTGGTCTGGACCGAACGGTTTCACCGCCACCACGTCAGATCCGTATATTTTCATCCCTCGCGGGAACAATGACGGATGGTACAAGGTGGACATCCGGAATGGCGGTTGCGATGAGGTCATCTCGGACAGCATCTTTTTGACGGTCCAAGAGGCGCCGCGCATCACGCTTGCCCCTGACACCACGGTCTGCCCGGGTGAAGAGTTCGAAGTGCGGTTTACGCCTTCCAGTCCCACTGAAAATGATTCTCTGAGCTTTTCCATCGCCTATGTCAACTCGGAGCGCACAGATGTCCGGCACTATGTGGCAGCGAAAGGGGAGACCGTCACCGATCGCTATCAAACGAAAAGCCCAGCCAAAATCTATCCTGTCCGTCTCGATGACGGACGATGCGACTACCTTCTTGCCGACCCTGATGACACCATATACATCACATTGAGAACAGATATTACCTCCGCTTGCCGGCTTCTGACCACGCACGATACGGTATGTTACGGCGGTGAAGCCCATTTGACAGCAAAAGCGGACGTATCGACGCCCTACCTCATCCGATGGTATGCCGATTACGAGCAAACCCGCCTGTTGAAAACAGATATGATGGAGGATTCGCTGAGTTATTCATATTACGACACTTCCGGAATTGTTGATCGCACATTGCTCTTCACCAGTTTGCACGAGGAGGGACTTTGTCCCAGCGTCAATGGTTTTGCCACCGACACTTTGTTCATGAATGAGGGCACCACCGAATTGCAATGTGGTAGCATCTATCGCTTCTACGACTCCGGCGGTAGCGCCCCGTACTCTTCGTTCGAGCATCTTGTGCATCGATTCCAAAGCAGTGACAGTACCCGTATTAGTATAACTTTCAAAGAGTTACGTCTTAATAACTCGTCGCATCTTATGATTTTTATGGGAAGCGAGGTGAATCCGGATTCTATGCTGTATGATCTTACCGGTAGCAGCCTGAATCCCGGGACAGTGGTTTCAGACGGGAATGCCCTTACCGTCTTTTTCCAAAGCGCGCTTCCCGTTGCTGCTGGTTGGGAGGCTGTCGTGGAGAGTGCCCCAGGGGTTGCCATTGCCGATGCGAAACGGAACAGGGTGGCTGCATTTCGGGACGAAGTGTGCCAAAGTCAGACCAACCTCTATGACGATCCCTATGGCCTTGTACCTGCAGTCGCTTCCGCCGAAGAACTCAACCGCGCTATGCGGAAATCCGGCAGCTATTATTATCATAAAACATTGCCTAATAGCACTTTTGACGGATGTGATTCTGTCATTAATTTCGAATTGGTCGTGCTGCCACCTGTGCAACGCGACACTACAGCGTTCGTTTTCGCGTCACCGGAGGAGGGCTTCCTTTGGCAGGACAGTCTTTACAAACAAAGCGGTGAATATATCTTATGGCATTCGTTGCCAGATGGTTGCGACAGCTTGGAAGTGCTTCGCCTGGCATTCTTGGATGTCAATATACAGGATTATGAAATCTGTGAGGGGGATTCTGCAGCACTTACTATTTCCGTCACCCAGCCTGAGCCGAATGTCACAAGTGTCAGGAAGGTAAGGGCAGGCGATGTGGTTTGCACCGACGGGGCCATTTTGCATCCCGACACGTTCTTGGCCAGTGGCAAAACGGCCAAAGGGGTGGTTTTCTATACCGATCCGTCTGGCATACACGGGCTGATGGTCGCGCTGAAGGAATCCTTCCAAACGATGTCGGGGCTCTCTTTCAACGACTCCTATTCCGATATTTACGATGAGGAGTCAAGTGCGATCCTCGATATGAATGGGCAGCGTAACACGTCACGGCTGTTGAATATTGCTGAATCAAATGAGGTCAACAATTCCGTACTCAAAGTGCCGGCTGTCAGTTTTTGCCACTACTATAACCACTTCACGCGCACTAAGGATGTCGTCTCCCATGGCTGGTATTTGCCTTCGTTTGGGGAACTGAACCTTTTGGTAAGCCAATGTTTAGAGGTAAATACCACATTGCGCAAACTTAAAAATCAAGATGGTCTGACAGATGTGATTGACTACAGGCCGTATTGGTCTTCCTCCATCAAGCAGCATAATGAGGTCTGGGTGATGTATTCCAATTTTGAAATATACAATGAAAGATCCAGTTCAACTTGCAGAGCAAGACCCATCTCTACGTTTTAAAATATTACCAAATACCATTAATACTACTATTATGAAAAGAAAAACAAACACATTATCTTATTTTGCCGTTTTTTTGCTGTCAATAGTCTGTATGGGAACTGTTTTCGGGCAGACGTATCGTTTGGGAGATCTCTACACGTTCAGCGATGGTTCACGGGGTATAGTCATCTATGTGGATCCCGATGATGCCAGTCGCGGAACGGTTGCGGCTCTCAATGACTTGAATGGGCCCTATGCAATGTGGACAGAGACCATTCCGTCAGCGTTTCGGTATATGGCCATGCCCGTTTTCTCTTACGGTCGGACCACCTCATGGGTGCCTCATGGTTCTATAGCCACTCGAATGCTTTATGAATCCGGGGTGTCCCCGGCGGCGGAAGCCATTGATGTGGCCAACGGATGGTACATCCCTGACGCCATTCAGTTGCGCAGAATATTCGGTCTGATTTCCATTCTGAGCAATGCCTTTGAGGAAGCTGGGGGAGATGTCAAAGCGATGATGCAACATAGCCATTGGAGTTCTACTCGTGTGGCAACGTATGTTTATGCCATGTCACCGATAGGAAACCTGTTTGTTAATGAGGGAACAGATAGCTGCTATGTCAGGCCGGTGCGGGATTTCCATGGCGACACTGTTCGTGCGTATTGGGTTGGGAGTCCGCCGAAAACCGACACGACGGTCAGTCCCTCGGTGACCACAACCTACGACGCGCACGTGGTCTTCCAAGCAGAAACCTTGACGTTGACCAGTACGGTGTCGGTGCACTCCATCCGGTATGGTGATACGCTTCATGAAACGGTTTCCGTCTCCCCGATACCCTATACCTCGCAGGCGAACCCGGTTTTCGGTCAAATGGACATTTCCTCGCCGGGAGAATACTTCTTCAAAAGGATCCTTCAGGCAGTGAACGGCTGCGACAGTGTTGTCACGCTCAAGTTGGCCGTTATTGATCATGAAATCTACACAGACACGTTGTGCTCGCTCACCGAAGAGTACTATTTTGCCCCCTTGGATACGGTTTTCCTGCCGGGGACCGTTTCGGGACGGTACGTGCACCACGGGACCAAAGTGGTGGACGGGGTTTCGGTGGACACGACCGCCTACTTCGACCTCACCATTCTGCCGGTCTATGAGAACTATGACACATTGGCCCAATGTCTGTATGCATCGGAAGAGTCGTTGGTCTATGAACCAAATGAATGGGTCGATATAACGGTTGCTTATGGTGTCGTGACGGTGGTTTCCACTTCGGAAGAATTGGAGGTTGAGGTGATTGACGAGAATCGGGATTATCTGATAAGGATGCAAACGGTCCACGGTTGCGACAGTCTGTTGTATCTGCATTTGAACATTCATGAAGTGGCTCGCGACACCATTCTTTACGAATTACCTATCACCAATGTGGTTGACAATCATGTTACGGCGGCGTGTCTGACGTTCGAGAATATCCAGGAGCCCGGAACATACGTTTTGTCTGACACACTTCTGGACGAGAAGGGCTGCGACAGTATCGTGGTTGTGGTGCTTACAGTGAATCCTTGCGAGTTGGATTTTGCAATAGCTTGTCCACCAGATATTTATGATACATTGTCCTTCGGTGAATGCGAGATGACAATCCCCCTGGGTCGCATCGGAGTCCCTTCCGTGGTTTGCGATGAAGAGTGGCCGTTTATCGTCAGTAACGACATTCCCGATGGGATGATGTTTGCGGAGGGCGAAACCCTCGTTGTCTGGACAGTGACGGATTCGGTGTGCGGAATCAGCAAAGAGTGTCGGCAGCGCGTCTCCATCGTTTTCCCGCAATGTCCCGAAGCCGTTGACTGCGAGGGGAATATGTATCAGAGTGTGCGCATCGGTTGCGATTGCTGGACGCAACGGAATCTGGAATCCACGAAATACAGCGATTGCACCGGCATTCCGGGCGTGTATGAGTACGCGAACTGGCTGCATCCCGACACAGCGGGCAATGTGGCGGTCTATGGGCGACTGTACACCTTCGAGGCGGCGGTGCGCGACAGTGCTGACAACGGACATGGCCATATCCAGGGCATTTGTCCCGAAGGTTGGTATCTTCCCACACCCGACAAGTACATCGGGTTGAATGCCTACGGGGCACAGGCACTGAAGTCACCGCAATATTGGGTTGACGGAGGCGGCGACAACAGCACAGGATTTTCTGCGCTGCCTGCCGGATATTTCAACGGTGAGAAAAACCGTTTTGAGGGACTGTTGTCGGAGACCTATTTCTGGTCGTCCCGAATTGTGGACGGTGCCGTGGGTGAGTCGCTGTTCTTGCTTCGCCATCATTGCGATGATGTCTTGGAATCGCTGATTTATAGTGGTTTGGCTTATAGTGTCCGATGTATCAAAGAGCGATGAGACGGCTATGATATTTCCGCAACCGAAACTTTTGCAACCCGGTTGCGGAAATAATTCTGTACTTTTGCCACCGAATTCCACCGCGTGACCGAAGCGGTGGTCCTGAATGGGTAAAAACGTAAAAGTATGGAACATATAGAAACAGGCAACAGGCAACAGGCAACAAGCAATAGTCATTGCCACGGTCATTGTCACGAGCAAGAACATCATCATGAGCATGGCCACCATCATGAGCATCATCATCACGAGCACTCGTTGAAGGGGCAGTTGGTGAAAATCCTTATCACCATTGTCATGCTGGTGTCGGCGGTGATTATCGAGAAACATACTGCGCTGAGCACATGGCAGTTATTGCTGGTTTATCTTGTCCCTTATCTCTTCATCGGCTTCGACACGCTGAAGGAGGCGGCCGAGGGGCTGGCCCATGGCGAGGCGTTCAACGAGCACTTTCTCATGAGCGTGGCCACCATCGGCGCGCTGTGCATCGGCTTCCTGCCCGGGGCGGAGACCCAGTTTCCCGAGGCGGTGTTTGTTATGCTCTTCTTCCAGATTGGCGAGCTGTTCGAGGGCTATGCCGAGGGTAAGAGCCGCGACAGCATCCAGCACCTCATGGACATCAGGCCCGACACGGCCAATGTGGAGCGCAACGGCAAGGTGTTGGTTGTGAGTCCCGATGAGGTGGGGGTGGGGGAAACCATAGTGGTTCGTCCCGGCGAAAAGGTGCCGCTCGACGGCGTGATTCTGGAGGGGGCCACCGCCCTCAACACCGTGGCTCTCACTGGCGAAAGCGTGCCCCGCGAGGCAGGGGTTGGCGACGAGGTGATTTCGGGCTGCGTGAACATGTCGGGTCTCATCCGGGTGCGCACCACCAAGAGCTTTGGCGAAAGCACTGTATCGAAGATTATCCGTCTGGTGGAGAGCGCCAACGGGCACAAGTCGAAAAGCGAAACCTTCATCACCCGCTTTGCGCGGGTCTATACCCCAGTGGTGGTGTTCGCCGCATTGGCGTTGGCGCTGCTGCCCCCGTTGTTCTCGGGCGGTTTTGCGGAGACCTTCCCTGTGTGGCTCTACAGGGCGTTGCTCTTCTTAGTGGTCTCGTGTCCTTGCGCGTTGGTGATCAGCGTGCCGCTCACCTTCTTCGGCGGCATCGGCGGCGCTTCGCGCAACGGCATCCTCATCAAGGGCGCCAACTATATGGACGTCTTGTCGAATGTGGGCACGGTGGTGTTCGACAAAACCGGCACCCTCACCCACGGGCAGTTTGCTGTGGAGACGGTGCATCCCGAAACGCTCGACGAACGGCAGCTGCTGCATTTGGCCGCCCATGTGGAACACTTCTCCACGCATCCCGTGGGGGCGGCCCTGCGGGACGCCTTTCCCGACGAGGCCACCGACGGCTGCGAGGTCTCCGATGTGGAGGAAGTGGCTGGTCACGGGGTTCAAGCCTTGGTGGGGGGCCGCAGGGTGAGCGTGGGCAACGCCAAGATGATGGAGCGCGTGGGGGCCCGGTGGCGCGACTGCCATCTCACCGGCACCATCATCCATGTGGCGGTGGACGGCCAGTATGCCGGCCACATTGTGATTAACGACCGTGTGAAGGAGACCAGCGCGGAGGCCATTGCCGAACTGAAACAGTTGGGCGTGCAGCGCATGGTGATGCTCACCGGCGACCGCGAGGAGGTGGCCGCCAGGGTGGCCCGGAAGTTAGGCATCGACGAATATCACGCCGAGCTCCTTCCCACCGACAAAGTGGCCTGTCTCAACAAAGTGCTAAACGCTAAACCGTTGTCTGTTAATTCCAAACTGGCATTTGTGGGCGATGGCATCAACGACGCGCCCGTGTTGGCCCGCGCCGATGTGGGCATCGCCATGGGCGGATTGGGCAGCGACGCGGCCATTGAAGCCGCCGACGTGGTGCTGATGGACGACAACCCCGCCAAGATCGCCCTCGCCATCCGCATCGCCCGCCGTACCCTGCGCATCGCCCGCCAGAACGTCTGGTTCGCCATCGGGGTGAAGGTGGCCGTGCTTTTGCTCGCCGCCTTCGGCCTCGCCACGATGTGGATGGCGGTATTTGCCGACGTGGGCGTCACAGTGCTGGCTGTCCTAAACGCTATTCGTGCATTACGAGTAAGTTAATAGTTTTCCTTAAGCAGCCTCGGAGAGGCAACACACGCGAAGCGCAATTTACCCCACACAAGCGAAGCGCAATGTGGGGACAAACAATGACAAAATGAAAAACAACCTGACAGAAGAACAAACACTACGGGAGGCCGGCGTACGCGTGACAGCGGTGCGACTGCTCGTTTGGCGCACCATACGTCGCGAGTTCACAGGCATCTTCAACCTCGCCGACCTGGAGGAGGTGCTCCCCACGGTCGATAAATCCACCCTTTTCAGGACCCTCACGCTGCTGAGCGACCACCATCTGCTCGACACCATTGACGACGGCACCGGATCGCAGAAATACTGTCTGCGCAACGCCGACGACCCACTCTCCAACGTGCGCCACGTCCACTTCAGCTGCCGCGTCTGCCACCGCACCGTCTGCCTCACCAACATCCCTCTTCCCGAGGTCACCCTGCCGGAAGGCTTCGAGGTCGATAACGTGGAATACGTCGCCAAGGGCGTATGCCCGAAATGCAGGGGTGTGTCGCGTGTGTCCGAATAATTTTTTTTTCTCCCCTTGTAGTATTTCGATCCTTTCTTGCGTTATTATAGTTGTGAGACCGAAGGATCCATTTGAGGCTATGCTCCACCGTCACCGGGGGTTGCTCTTCTCGCTCTGCCGACATTACAGTCGGCGCGGGCTGGAGGTTGACGACCTGTTGCAGGAAGCCACTGTGGCGTTGTGGCGCGACCACGAGCGGCTTCTTTCGCTCCCGGCGGTGCCACAGGCGGCTTTGGTCTGGAAGATCGGGCGCAACGCCGTGATCGACTGTCTGCGGCGCGTGAAGGAGACCGAGGCACTGCCCGAAGGCTATGAGGTGGCCGACGAGGACCGCACTCTCTTGCGCGAGCTTCACGAGCAGATTGCCCTGCTCACCGAACCCGACCGTACCATTGTGAGGTTGCAGCTGCAGGGGTTCAACTATCAGGAGATTGCCGACCAAGTGGGCATGACGGAGAAGAATGTGAGCGTGAGGCTGGTGAGAATCAAGGAAAAATTGAGAAAATCGATGAATATATGACAGAGAACGAATTTGATGTGTTATGGCAACGGGCCGAGGCTGAAGGCTATGGCCGGCGTCTGGCAGCGGAATATCCCGCCTGGAGGCAGCGGCAGCGGCGCACCCTTGGCGTTGTGGCGGCGCTCCTGATTGTGGTGACTGTGGCGTTCACGGTGTTCACCACCCAGCAACGGCAGCTCAGGAATTACGAAAAAGTGTATTGTAACCGCGTGGGCACCCCCGACGCGCAATGGGCCGCCTTGGCCGCAGAAATGCTATTGGAAGAATGAAACGACTGTTAATCATATTGATGATGCTGCTCCCGATAGCAGCGATGGCGCAAAACGACCTCTACAAGCGCTATGCCTCGCGGCAGGAACTCACGGTGGCGCAAGTGAGCGGTTTCAAGCTCAGCGAAAGCCAACGGGTGGATGTTGTGCTGGTGGTGGCCGACGACGAGACCGCATGGCAGAAACTGGCCAAAGAATTGAATATCAAAGGAGAAGGCGGCGTTGTGAGCTGGTTGGGCGATCCCAGGAACCCGGCGCAGCGCGTGAAGTGGACTGGATCCTCCGTGTTGCGTGTCGTGGCCTCGCACGCACGCCGGACGGTGGCCTTCTATCGCGTCAATACCGAGGCGCAATACGACGCCCTTTTGGATTATCAACTGAATAATATGAAACAAGGAAAATAAAATCAGAAAATATGATGAAAAATAGACTGACATTCACTGCATTGGTGGCAGTGATGACACTTGCCTTCGCGGCATGTGACAAACCAGGCAGCAACGATCCGCATGGTGGCCAGGAGAACAACGACCCCGTCGGGCGCGTCATCGTTTACACGGTGGGACAAACCGAAAACCGGCAGGCCCTGGAAACGGAAGGGCAATGGGACGCCTTGCTCGATATGCTTTGCACCCAGGCACAGAACGGTCAGACGGTGACCTTCTACAACATGGACCAAACCACGTACTATCAGCACCATGGAGAAAAAGGCACCAAGGCGGCTAAAACCTTCAGCACCACAGACCGCGCCGCGATGAAGGCCTGGATGAAGGAGCGGGAGAAAGAGGGACTCACCGTGGTGGTGACCTATGACAACGGCACATGGAACGGCGTGGCCTATGCCAGCGCCCCGCCTGCCACTGTTTCGGGGACTGTTGTCGGCACGTGGCACTTTGTCTGCTCAGTGGTGAGCCACGTCGCCCCGGACGGCGCCCTGACGGGCAGCGACCTCTACGTTCCGGAGGATGGTGGCGGATCCATGTATTACACCTTCTATGACGACGGCACCATGACGTTGACCATCAACGGGGTGGGGGGTACCTCGGCCACGGACAATTCCACCTGGACCCTTGGTTCCGGTGGGGAACTCTGCAGTGATCTCCTGCCGAGTGGCGCCTGTTGGAATGTCAATTGGATTACGGATAACACCATGATCATGTCACGTGCTGACCTCGGCACAGAGGAGGGCGACCTTCTCTATCAGCTGCAATTCGAAAAAGAATAAAAAAATATTTCACGCTTGTAGTTTTTCGAAATCTTCTTGCGTTCTTACAGTAGAAGCTTCTTAAACAGCCCGGTAAGGGCGAGAGAAAGGTGAATAAATCAAATTAAATAATCAATTAAATAATCAAATTAAAAAATCAAAACAGTATGAAGAAAAACATTTTTGCAATCGCATTTGTCGCTGTCACCCTTTTGATGGCTTCCTGTAATAAAGAGAACATCGTTCCCGGCGGAAACGGTGATAACCCTGCCAACACGCCCAAAGTGGCGGTCACTTCCGACCTCATCGGCACAGATTGGACGGCTACCTTCTCCCTTGGCGACCTCATCACCGCGATGACGGGCACGAGCCTCGGCGACTACGGCTGCCAATTGCCCGAAGGTTTCGACACCACGATGGTGTTCCACCTCAATTTCGACAACGAGTACGCACACATCACCTTTGGCGATAACATCAGCATCGTGAACGTGGTGGAAGTGGCCGGCGGCTACACCAACGAGGAAATCCAGAACATGGATCTCGCATACGTCTATGACGGCGCCACCCACACCGGCACATTGACCGCCGTGGGCACCGATGAAGACGGCAACCCGATCAACTATCAGATTGTCTTCACCTATGACGACAATGCCGATACCATCACCATCGACATGCAGTTTGCCAACGCTGAAGACGAAGACACCACCATCAGCTTCCCGTTGGTGTTCCATCGCGATGCTGTGAATGCATAATCCACCAATATCCAATATTAAACTTCGCAAACAGCGCCTGCGGAATCCTGCGGGCGCTGTTTTTTTATGTTTTTTGCATCCAAAAAAATTGTACTTTCGCGAACTTATTACATTGTGGAATTTGGGTAATTATAATTTTATAACAAACTAAATATCAATAAAATATGGCAATGCAAGACAAAATCAACGAGTTGCTTGCACTTCGCGAGAAGGCTCGTTTGTGCGGTGGTCAGGACAAGATTGACAAACAGCACGCAAAAGGCAAATATTCCGCGCGCGAGCGCATCCTCATGTTCCTCGACGAGGGCAGCTTCGAGGAGTTCGACATGTTCGTGACTCACCGTTGCGTGAACTTCGGCATCGAGAAAGACAAATTCCTCTCCGACGGTGTGGTGACCGGCTACGGCACCGTGAACGGCCGTCTGGTTTATGTCTTCTCACAGGATTTCACCGTGTTCGGCGGCTCACTTTCCGAGACTTTCGCCCAGAAAATCTGCAAGGTGATGGATCAGGCCATGAAGGTTGGCGCCCCCGTTATCGGTTTCAACGATTCCGGTGGAGCACGTATCCAAGAGGGTGTGAACAGCTTGGCAGGTTACGCTGAGATTTTCCAACGCAACATCCTCGCTTCCGGTGTGGTGCCGCAAATCTCCGCTATCTTCGGTCCCTGCGCCGGCGGCGCGGTCTATTCCCCTGCATTGACCGACTTCATCATGATGGCCCAGAACTCCAGCTACATGTTCGTGACGGGTCCCAAGGTGGTGAAAACCGTGACGGGCGAGGACGTGACCACAGAGCAACTCGGCGGTGCCACCATCCACTCCACCAAATCCGGTGTGGCGCAATTCTCCGTTCCCGATGAAGAAACCGGTATCGCTCTCTTGCGTGACCTCATCAGCTACCTGCCTTCCAACAACATGGAGGAGCCCCCGTATGAGCCCACCGAAGACCCCATCAACCGTCTGGAGGACAGCCTCAACTCCATCATCCCCGACAACCCGAACCAGCCTTACGATGTGAAGGACGTGATTGCCGGCATTGTCGATGACGGCAAATTCCTCGAAGTGCACGCCACCTACGCGCAGAACATCGTGGTCGGTTTCGCCCGCTTCAACGGCATGAGCGTGGGTATTGTCGCCAACCAGCCCAAGTGCATGGCAGGTGTGTTGGATATCAACGCTTCCCGTAAGGGTGCCCGTTTCGTCCGTTTCTGCGACGCCTTCAACATCCCGTTGGTGACGTTGGTTGACGTTCCCGGCTTCCTGCCCGGCACCGGTCAAGAGTACGGCGGCATCATCCTTCACGGCGCAAAACTGCTTTACGCTTACGGCGAGTGCACAGTGCCGAAGGTTACCGTCATCTTGCGTAAGAACTACGGCGGTGCTTATTGCGTGATGAGCTCCAAGCATCTGCGCGGAGACGTGAACTATGCATGGCCGACCGCTGAAATCGCCGTGATGGGCGGTAGTGGCGCCGCTGAAATCCTTTATGGTTCTCAGATGAAGAAGATTGAAGACGCGGAAGAGCGCCAGAAATTCCTCGACGAAAAGGTCGAAGAATATCGCGAGAAATTCTCCAACCCTTACGTGGCTGCCCAATACGGCTACATCGATGATGTCATCGAGCCGCGCAACACCCGTTTCCGTGTGATTCGCGCCCTCGAATCGTTGCGTAACAAACGTTTAGAGAACCCGGCCAAGAAACACGACAATCTGCCTTTGTAATATGTCACCCGTAGAGACGTGCCATGGCGCGTCTCTACAATATAAAAACCAATAAATTAGAGATTTATGAAGTCAATTTACAAATATATCTTCACCGTTGTCGCGCTGTTTGCCGTCACCGTCTCCTTCGGGCAGTCGGTGTACGACCTTCGCCTCAACGAGATGATGATCAAGAATGAAGATAACTATGCCGACGAGTATGGCCGCCATGTGCCGTGGGTGGAGATTTTCAACACCGCCTACAACACGGTCAACATCACCGGCTGTTATCTCACCGATGACACTACGGGACTGGCAGCCGCCGGCAAGAAAGGCGGCGTGGTTCCGTCCAAGTGGTACAAAATCCCCACAGACCAGAAAATGTACATGCCTCAGCGCAGTTTCCTGATTTTCTTCCTGGACAACTCGCCGCTGTACGGTCCGTTCCACACCAACTTCACCCCTGCGGAGTCCCGCACGCGCTACATCGCACTCATCAATGCCAACGGCAAGGATCTGCTTGACATTGTGGAGTATCCTGTTTCCTTGCGTGACACTTCGCTGACTTTCGGATATGTGATGGACGGGCAGCGCGACGCTGACGCCTTCAAGAAAGGCACCCGTGCATCCGGCGAACTGGCTTTCCTCAACGAGTTCACCCCCAACTCCTCCAACGAGACACAAGCTAAAATCTCCAAACAGGACAAGCTGAAACGCGACGACCCTTACGGCATCGGTATGGCTTTGATCTCCATGGCTGTGGTGTTCACTGCGTTGATTATGATCTACATCATGCTGAAGATCTTCAACTACGTGACCCGCCGTTCCACCCAGAAGTCGAAAGCGCAAGCCTCTGCAACGCCTGCTGCCGCCATGACTTCCACAAAGGGCAATGCGGAAGACGACACGGTTGACGGTCCCACCTGCGCCGCTATCGGTGTGGCACTGCATCTGCATTTCAACAGCATGCACGACGAGGAGAGTGAGGTCATCACCATCAACATGCCTTCCAAGCATTATTCACCATGGGCTCAGAAAGAACTGACCATGAAGAGAAATCCAAGAGTAAGATAAAATCACCAAAATTTAGAATAAAAAAGTATGAAAACCTATAATTTTAAGATTTACGGAAACAAATACGCTGTTGAAGTCGGTGAATTGGACGACAACACGATTGAAGTGAATGTCAACGGCACGCCCTACAAGGTGGAGTTGGACATGGAACTGAAGCCCAAAACGATCACGCCCGTGGTGAAGGTGGCTGCCCCGCCGAAAGCAGAGGGCGGAGCTCCCGCTCAGAAGGTGACCCCTGCCGCTCCCACAGGTGGTGGTGGCACGCTCACCTCCCCGCTGCCCGGCACTGTGCTCGACGTGTTCGTGAGACCCGGCGACGCTGTGAAGGTCGGTCAACGCCTCCTCCTCCTCGAAGCTATGAAGATGGAGAACAACATCGACGCCGACCGCGACGGTGTGGTCAAGGAGGTCAAAGTCAGCAAGAGCGATGCGGTCATGGAAGGCCAGGTGCTCGTTGTGTTTGAATAATAAATTTCATCATTAAAAGATTGAGATTATGTTAGAATTTTTCAAAGAAGGATTAATGCAATTCCTGAGCTATTCCGGTTTCGGAAATTGCACCTGGGGACATATCATCATGATATGTATCGGCTTGGTGTTCATAGCTTTGGGAATTATCAAGGAATATGAGCCGCTGTTGCTCGTGCCCATCGGTTTCGGTATCATCATCGGTAACATCCCGTTCACCGACGGTCTGCAGGTGGGTGTGTATGAGAACGGTGCCGTGCTCAACTACCTCTATTTCGGTGTGGTGAAGGGTTTCTATCCGCCGTTGATCTTCCTCGGCATCGGGGCCATGACGGACTTCTCGGCCCTGATTTCCAACCCGAAGCTGATTCTCATCGGTGCTGCCGCCCAGTTCGGTATCTTCGCCGCCTACATCACCGCGCTGCTGTTGGGATTCACCCCCATGGAGGCCGGTGCTATCGGCATCATCGGTGGCGCTGACGGTCCTACCGCCATCTTCATCTCGTCCAAGCTGGCTCCGAGCATGATGGGTGCTATCGCCGTGTCGGCCTACTCCTACATGGCGTTGGTGCCGGTGATCCAACCGCCTATCATGCGCGCGCTGACCACCCCGCAAGAGCGCCTCATCCGCATGCGCCCGCCTCGTGCCGTCAGCCATCGCGAAAAAGTGCTCTTCCCGATGATGTGTATCCTGCTCACCGCATTCCTCGTGCCTACGGGTCTGCCGTTGTTGGGTATGCTCTTCTTCGGTAACCTGCTGAAAGAGAGTGGTGTGACGAAACGTCTGGCCAACACCGCTTCCGGTCCGCTGGTCGATATCGTGACCATCCTCATCGGTCTCACCGTTGGTTGCTCCACACAAGCCACCAACTTCCTGCGTCCTGCTTCCGTGCTCATTTTCGTGTTAGGTGCTTTCTCCTTCGTGATTGCCACCGCTTCCGGTGTGCTGTTCGTGAAGTTCTTCAACCTCTTCCTGAAGGGCGACAACAAGATCAACCCGCTCATCGGTAACGCCGGCGTCTCCGCAGTGCCCGACGCAGCCCGCGTCTCCTTAGTGGAAGGTCAGAAGTACGACCGCACCAACTTCCTGCTCATGCACGCTATGGGCCCGAACGTGGCCGGCGTCATCGGCAGCGCGGTGGCCGCAGGTATTTTGTTGAGCTTCCTTTATTAACAGACTTGCTTACCATATTATATAAGGGTGTCGGAAACGGCGCCCTTTTTTGATGCCCGTTTTGTCGGAAATTGTATTTTTGCCGCCGAATCAAAAGGTTTTTTATAAAAGTGTTCGAATCCAAATGAAGCACCTGTTCCATAAGATCATCTGTCATATTCTGCCTCTAAGCGTCATTGCTGCCGTTGCGCTCATCATCAGTGTGCGCCACTTGAACGAACCGCCGGCCTATATCCACGCCTGGGCGCAGGCCGACAACTATTCGCTCGCCCTGGGTTTCCGGCACAACGGCGGCGACCTCTTTCACCCCCAAACGCTGATCTTCAACAAACAGCAAGAGGTATTCGATGAGCCTGAGTCTTTGGTGACCGCCTGCGACCTTCCGCTGCACCATTGGATCGTTGCCGGTCTCATGAATCTCTTCAACACTACCCAGCCGTGGGTGTTTCGCGGGTTTACCCTGGCTATCGCCATTTTCGGGCTGTGGGCGCTCTATCTGCTGACTTACGTGCTGACCCGATCAAGGGCAAAAGCGCTGTTGGTGGCCACTTTCACCGGCACTGCGCCTTCGTTTGCCTACTATAGCGCCTCCTTCCTCCCCACATTGCCTGCTCTTTCGTTGGCTATGGGAGGGCTCTTGTTCTATGTGCTCCATCTGCGCAGTGCCAAGAGTTGTGAGCTCTACGTCAGTCTCCTTTTGCTCACCCTCGCCATGATGACACGCACCTCCTTCGCTGTGTTGTGGATTGCGGTGGGATGTTTCCAACTGCTCCGCATTTTCCGACGTGAAACCACCCTGCGGGCCTCATGGCTGCCGTTTTTCGCAGGTGCACTGCTCTTCGCGGCGTGGTGGCTGTGGAGTCTGCATCTGCGACACGAATTTGGCTCCCTCTTCCTCGGTAGTCTGTTGCCTGTCAACAACTGGGAAGAAGCACGTGAGGTGTTCCGAAATGTTCACGACCGCTGGCGTTTCCACTACTTCCAGCGGATGCAACACTGGCTTTACGTGGTCGTGGCTGTGATTGCCTGTGTGACTCTGATAATCAATAAAATACAACAACATGATACCAACCGACGGCTCTCTTTGTGGTGGTTGTGGGCCATCTGGATGTTTGGAGAAATATTGTTCTGTGTGGCCATGTCCCAACAATATAGTGACCATGATTACTATTTTCTGGACAGCCTTTTCCTTCCGATTGTGATGCTGTTGGTGGGACTGCTGAGCATTCTTCCGAATCCCTCGAAGCGATGGGGCAAGATTGTCGTGCTTGCTGTCGTGCTGACACTCACCGGCTTCATGACCGTGGAGGCGTGCAATATGCAAAAGGTGCGCCGTCTGGAAGGCGTGGAGGCCCTGGAGACCGCAATTCGTTACAAAAAGGCCAACCAAATGCTGGAAAAAGCTGGATTTGGCTCTCAAGAATTACGTTTTTTGACCATGTTTTCCTATCCGCAGAATTTGCCGTTTGTGATGATGGATCGGGAGGGGTATGCGTTGATGTGGACCATTCCGGACGTGGTCGAACATGCTTTGACGCTCGACTACGACTACATTATAGTAGAGGATGAGGTTTATAGGCGTGAATTCGAGGAGGCACCCTTCGATGTGCTGCCTCGATTGAAACGGCTGGCGGGCAACGGCGAGATTTCCGTATGTGTTCTCTCAGACAGCGTGCTACATCCTACAGCGGATCATTTCTTTGAATAACAATCCATTGCTGTTTTCCAATTACAGTTGCCGGATCGACACGGCAAATCCTCCGCACGGCGCCATTTTCAGTTTCAACACGCTTTTGCTCGACACTGTCTTCTTTGTGATATTGTAAGCCTGCGGATTGTATTTCAATTTGCAATCAGGGGTTCTGAATTCTGAATCATCAGGAAGACCGCATGCATCAGGCGCATCGGTATAGATGATGGCCTCGTATTTCACGCCAGGTTGCAGGAAATCTAATTTCACAGAAACTTCTCGGGCGTTCTCGTCGGTGATGCCGCCAATGTACCAAACATCAGGTGATGGAACTAAGTCAATGTGATCTGGCATAACGGATTGATAGGTGATATGTTTTGGGATAGCATCAAACCACGAATCAACACTGTCTGGATAGTTATAGACGTACCGCATCGTGTTGCTTATCACGTATTTTTTGCCATCAGACAAAGTTCCCACACCTTCGGCAGCCTTGTTCAGAGTGGAAAGCTTCGGCTTGCGGGCTGTCACGATATAATCCCCTGGTTCTGCCATGATGTAGATGCTGGTGTCCCAATCCACTGCCACATCCTTGATGAACTGGAAGGCATCCATGTATTGCTCGTAATGTTCGGGGAAATCGGCAGCCATTTGCAAGGGCGAGTAGAAGGTGACATAAAGTCCCAATTGGTTGCAGATGGTGTGGCTCATCTTCTTTCCCCACGGCACGATTTTGCCCATGTCGGGTTCGAAGATGCCAGGGGTGTAGTCCATCGGACCTCCCTGCAGACGGGTGAACGGCAGGATGGCGGTGTGCCCGGGATGGATGCGCTCGCGGAACTCGGTACCCATCGCGCTCTCGTTGCCGATCATGTTGGGCCAAGTGCGGCACAGTCCAGTGGGACGTACGGCCTCATGGGCGTTGACCATGATGTGATAGTCGGCTGCCCGCTCGACGGCATGCTGGTAATGG
>JAEEGL011933888.1_pt1 | contig 22014 bp, 15 predicted proteins | sample 9134231 | NCBI WGS metagenome assembly JAEEGL01 (sample SAMN16246548, study PRJNA631951) | gut metagenome | biome: gut microbiome; feature: rumen; material: fiber-attached | host: Bos | place: Iran: Karaj | collected 2018-10 | reverse complement strand
CAATTCCACGACATCTTCGGGGAAGACGGCGACATACAGTCTCACGGTTGCAGAGAAGCATTACAATTATGGTTTCCGATGCAAAGTGACGGATGCGAACGGGAATGTAGTCTACACTAATGTGGTTAGACCGGTTAAACCGACGCAAGAAGTTCCAGATGCGCCGACAATCAGTAGCATTTCAGCCAGTGGGAATACGATCACGGTGAAGTGGGGCGCAGTGAGCGGAGCGACGAAGTATAAGGTATACTACGGAACAAGCAGCAGCGCAACCACGGCGGCAGGCACGACGACAAGTACAAGTTATACCATCAAGAATCTGAATTACGATACACTGTACTACGTCAGAGTCAGCGCGCTGAATGACGCGGGAGAGAGCGCCAAATCCGCATACAAATCAAAGAGAACGGAAGCAGATTTAGTGTTTGTGTCAAAGCCTTCCGCGTCCAAGACCTATTCGGTAGGCGACACGATTTCCCTTACAGTGAAGGTAACGGGAGGTACCGGAACATACTCATACGAGTGGTACTATGCGTCGAGCAAGAGCGGATATGAAAACACGCTGCAGTCTAAGTCGAACACAACCTCCACGTCAAACACTCTTTCGATCGACGCGGTATCCGGATATGATGACAAGTACATCATATGCATTGTAACCAGCGGCACACAGGAAATCCGGTCTGAAACGCTGATAAGTATTGAAGAGCCAGATATCACCACCTATGGAGAATTCAATACTTCATCTATGAGTGTGAATCAAGGAAATACCGCAACATTTACTGTGTCTGGAGGTATCACGGGAAGTTCTGACTTTATATTTACAGTGAATGGAGCAAGACCTGATGGAAGCGGACTAGGTATTTCGTCGTGGGCTGGTAATTCCGTAACAGGAAAATCAACCTTCTCAAAGACATTTACGATAGACGCTAGATCGGGTGGAGACTTCTACACGCCCGGCACCTATACGCTGAAACTTTGGGTTAAGGATGTCGCTACCGGATTAGGAGCTTCCGCACCTGTCGCTACAATGACTGTCGTTGTGACGGGAAGTAGTCAAAACAAGACGTTGTATGTTAACATGAATCTGATTAACCAAACAGGACATCAAAATGGTGTTAGTGGGCCATGTGGGTGTTACGCATTAGCATACTGCCGTGATATACTGGATGGAATCGCACACCAATGGACAGATTATTCAGAAGGTTGGAGGGATGATTTGGGTAGATATAGTTACAGCATGGTGCCCTCTAAAGCTGGCTATAGCGGTTCATGGGCAACAACTAAACAAGGTGTCCTGAGGGCACTATATGATAGTATTAATGCTGGGAAACCCGGAATGGTTCATGTTGTAACTACAAATGGGCACTATGTGGCCATTGTTGGCTATCAAAATGTGACAGATCCAAACAATCTTTCTGAAGCCAACTTCCTTATGATTGATTCAGCCAATTCCACACAGTTTAGCAAAGGTATTACAAAACTAACTTATTCGATACATTCTGATTATTATTATGCTCTTCCCAAAAATTAATATTCATTAGTCTTTATAGGTGATTGAGGTTACTCTTCGGGGTTGCAACGAATGTTAATTAGTGAGCGATCTGTGTTCGATGGGGAGGAAAATGGATAAACCAAGATGGGCAGTTACTTTCATTTTCATGACTTTCCCCGAAATATACGAATTGTTTTGGATTTCATTGTTTTGCTTTCGAATAGTATTTCAGTGGTGTAGTCAGTCAAAAACGCATTTATAATAAGAATGATATTATTATTTCTGATATTGATCTGATATGGATAAAAAATATCAATTCAACTAACACAAAAATGGAGAACAGTAACTAGTTCGTAACCGCCAAACAATCCCGCGTCCATAAAAAGCAACCCCGCCGATCCGAATGGAACCCGGCGGGGCATATTCATGTTATGGGATTACCACGGGAATATCAAGGTCCCGGGAGACACAGAGAATATCCTCGTTAGGTAGTTCTCCGGCGCGAGGCCGTTGGCACAGGCTGTTGCGATGACCGAATAGAACATCGCACTGGCTTCGGCTCCTTTGACCGACACTGAGGAAAGCCAGTTCTTGCGGCCGATCGTGAACGGACGGATCGCGTTCTCCGCCCGGTTGTTCGAGATCGGGATATTTCCGTTTTCCAGGAAGCGGTACAGGTAAGCCTTTTCGTTCTTCGCGTACTGCACCGCCGACGAGAGAGCAAACTTCGATGCCGGGGCGACCGTATCAAGCCATACGAAAAACTCGTCCAGGACGGGCTTTGACCGTTCCTGACGCTGTCTTCTTCTGTTTTCCGGATCGAGCGGCTCGCGGACCTTCGTCCATTTGCCGGTCGATCCGTCCTCCTCGTATGCGGGCTCGAGCCCGTCGTATTCCTGTTCCAGGAGGAAGAGCCGGCTGCAGAACTCCATGCCTTTGACCGCGGCTGCGTCCGGCGCGGCATCCTTTTTGTCCGGCAGGGCATCGACGAACTTTCGTCTTACATGTGCCCAGCATCCGCAGCGTGTGACGGATTTCAGCTTGTTGTATCCGTCGTACCCATCGCAGACCACATACCCTGCATAACCGGCAAGGAATCGTGCGGCGTTGTCACCGTTCCGGGTGGGCGTATACTCGAACAGGATCACCGATTTGTCGTTCAGCTTCCCATTGCAGTATGCCCACATCCGCGAATCCGACTTCGCTTTTCTTCCCGGTTCACGGAGGACCTGAACCACGGTTTCGTCGGCATGGATCACGGGCGAATGGAGCAAGTCTGTCTTCATGGCGGCAAAGACCGGTCTGATCCACTGCTCCGCCGCCCAGATGATCCAGTTTGCCATGGTGGTCCGGGACAGGATCGCGCCCTTTGCCTTGAAATCCTTCTCCTGCCAGTACAGCGGCACGGCGTTCGCGTACTTCTCATCCTTTACAAAGAGAGCGAGAAGATGAAAGAAGGGGAACGCAATATCCTGTCCGCATTTTGAAATCAAAATCCGACAGCGGAGCAAAGGTCAATCCGCCGTCGCAGGCGCGGCGTACCAAAGCGGCGAAAGATTGTTTTCCGAGTTCGATCACCGGGCGAAAAACTATTCGTACAAGATCCGTGAGGTCGTGGCAAAGGGGATCCTGCTCCCGCCGAACGCTCCGCCCGAATATGAAAACCGTCAGACGCTCTGGAACGCCGTCGAGAAATCCGAAAAGCAATGGAACGCGCAGCTGTCCCGCGGCATCATCATGGTGATCCCGCGCGAGCTTCCGAAAACCGAATATGAAAAACTGATCCGCGATTATTGCATGGAGCAATTCGTCTCCAAAGGCATGATCGCGGATTTTGCGATTCACGACAAGGGCGATGGAAATCCTCAGTAACCGCCAAACAATCCCGCGTCTCGCCTTCCGACGTCAAACACAGTATAATGAACTCTGACCAGCTATGATGAACTCTGAGAAACTCTGAATAACTCGGAGTAACTCGATAGAGTCCATCATAGTCCGTCAGAGTTCTGTATTGTGGAGGAGAACGGTCATGAAAGAAGACACAACACGGTCGATCGTGCAGATCAAAGCAGGCATTTCAGTTCAGAAGTGGGAAGAGCAGATCCGGGCATGTCAGGAGAGCGGCAAGACAGTGAAGGGGTGGTGCGGAGAGAACGGCATCCCGGTTGGGACTTACTATTCGCGTCTGAGGCGGATCCGGGAAGCGGCATTGACGGAGGAACAGCAGGTATTCCCGCAGACAGCAAAGCGATCGGAGGGGATCCAAATCACATCCGAAGAGATCAGCGTCAGTCTTCCGGAGGGAGCAAGCCCGGAACAACTCGCCGCAATCGTCAGGGCTTTGAAGTCATGCTGAAGGAGTTTGCGGAAAACGGCGCCGTGTATCTGGTGACAGGATATACCGATCTGCGGCGCGGGATCGACGGGCTGGCGGGGACGGTCCAGGGGAATCTGTCTCTGGATCCGTTCAGCCGGAGCCTGTTCCTGTTCTGCGGGAGACGGTGCGACCGAATCAAAGGGCTCCTATGGGAAGGGGACGGCTTCCTGCTGCTGTATAAGCGTCTGGACAACGGAAGTTTCCGCTGGCCCCGAACGGAGACGGAAGCAAAGCTGCTGACACCGCAGGAGATCCGCTGGCTGCTGGAAGGGCTGGAACTGGAACAGCCCAAAGCGATCAAGCCGGGAAAGGCAGGGACGTTTCTCTGAATTTACACCCCGTTCTGCCTTTGTTTTCAAGGGTTTTGCAGACTTTTGAGACGGTTTGTGATACCATAAAACCAGCCGAAAACAAGGGGGATAGACGCCGTGGAACAGAAGGATTTTCTCGCCGAGGAAGCCATCGGAACGCCGGAAGATGAGATCGACGTGCGGATCGTTCTGAGAGAAAACGCCGAACTGAAAGAGGAAAACGCCTGTCTGAAGGAACGGATCGCCAATCTCGAAAAACTGGTTTACGGTCAGAAGAGCGAGAAGACGGAAGTGATCCTCCCGAACTCCGAGCAGATCCCGATGTTCGACGAAGCCGAGGCGGAAGCGTCTCCCACTGCGGCAAAGGAGATCACGGTCGCGGAACACAAGAGAACCAAGCGCACCCGTGACGAGCTTACGAAGGACCTGCCCCGCGAAACGGTCGTCTGCGAAGGGCCGAAGACCTGCGAGGTTTGCGGCGCGCCGACCGAAGTCATCGGTCAGGAAAAGATCCGCGAGGAACTGGTTTATGTCCCTGCCAAGCTCTATGTGCGCGAATATGTCGCCGAAGTGGTGAAGTGCACGGAGTGCGGGAACGACGAGAGCCGGGATGCGGACCTTCCGGACATCGAACCCTGCGTGATCCTCAAAGGGAAAGCGCCCGAAGCGATGATCCCGCACAGTTTCTGTTCTCCGGAGCTGCTCGCGCACATCGCGTATGAGAAATACGCAAACGCCGTGCCGCTGTACCGGCAGGAGAAGGATTTCAAGGCGAAGGGCGCGATCCTGTCCCGGACGACGATGGCGAACTGGATCATCTGGTCCGCGGAGCAGTGGATCAAGCCCATTTTCGCTGCCATGAAGACGGAACTGCTTTCCACGTCCGTGATCCACGCGGATGAGACGGTGGTTCAGGTGCTCAACGAGCCGGGGAGAAAAGCGAAGACGGATTCGCGGATGTGGGTGTACTGCAACGGGAAGCTGAACGACAGATCGGTTATCCTGTTCGAGTACACGCCCACCCGGAACGGTGACAACGCGGCAAGGTTCCTCGGCAGTTACACAGGGTATGTGGTCTGCGATGGATTTGACGGATACAACAAACTGAAATCCGTCACACGCTGCGGATGCTGGGCGCATGTGAGACGAAAGTTTGTCGATGCTCTGCCGGATAAGAAAGACGCCGCGCCGGACACTGTCGCGGTCAAGGGTGTGGAGTTCTGCAACCGGCTCTTCCTCATGGAGCGGGAATACGACGGACTCGAGCCTGCATACGGGGAAGACGGTTCGGACGGTTCGGCAGGCAGATGGGCGAAGGTCCGCGAGCCGCTCGAGCCGGATAACAGAAGAAAACAGCGTCAGGAACGCTCAAAGCCTGTCCTGGACGAGTTTTTCGCATGGCTTGATACGGTCGCCCCGGCGTCGAAATCGGCTTTGTCGTCGGCAGTGCAGTACGCGAAGAACGAAAAGGCTTACCTATACCGCTTCCTGGACGACGGGAATATCCCGATCTCGAACAATCGGGCGGAGAACGCGATCCGTCCGTTCACGATCGGCCGCAAGAACTGGCTTTTCTCAGCGTCAGTCAAGGGAGCCGAAGCCAGCGCGATGTTCTATTCGATCATCGCCACTGCCTGTGCCAACGGCCTCGCGCCGGAGAACTACCTGTCGAGGTTGTTCTCCAAATCTCCCGGGACCTTGATATTCCCGTGGTAACCCCCTAACATGAATATGCCCCGCCGGGTTCCGTTCGGATCGGCGGGGTTGCTTATTGGGAACGCTGGTTTGTTTGGCGGTTACCGTAAAACGCGAAAATCCGGGAACTTAGTCCCGGATTTCATGCTTGTTGGGGAGCACCCCAAGCCCTTTGATCTCCTTCGGAGTGCTGCGCGATTCTGCGGAATCGCTTTTTGTGTGTCCGATAATAGAATTCCGTTTCCGTCACGCCTCCTTTTTTGCAGCGACAGAATTTCATTTTTTTCATAGACCGCATTTGTTGGGAGATGGTTCCAAAAGACAAATATTTTTTGCAAATTTTCAAATTGATACGAGTGCTGCCACGTTCTCTTCTTCGAGTACAGGATTTAACCCTTCGTGCAAAATCCTGCTGATGTTTTCCGCGGTACGCTTCGCAATGAGCTTGTTTCCCTTGCTGTTGATATGGTTATTGTCATAACCAAGATACGAATCACGGCAGTTATGAAATGCTTTTTCCGGTTCTGTAATAAAAAATGAACTTGTGTCCATCCCCGGATACGGCATAAATGATTCGGCTCTCGTTACAATATAGCAATGAGCGTTTTTCTTACAAAACTCTTCTTGCGCCGCCATGATAATTGCGATGGTTGCCGTACCCCAATATCCAACACGAATGATGAAAAAGTTCTCAAATCCGAGAGATTGCAGCCATGCCCAAAGGATCCCGAGCTTTTCCTCATATCTTTCCTTCGTCATACCATTGTCAGATTCGCCTTGACACCACACGAAATTCCTGCTACTGATAATGCAATCCTGCATCAGTATAGGAAAATCCGCCACCATGGAGTTATATTTCTCTTCAAAGAAGGCTTTGACACTAACGTCTAAATAATAATCTATCGATGCGCAGCCCTTCGCCATATGTGCATAAACACACCGGTGACCAAGCCCTGCGTATTCTTTCGCGAAGAACGGAGGAAGAGATTGTCCCGTCTGCGCTGTCGATTCGGAAAATGAAGCGAAACTTTTTTCTTCCCCGTCTTTACATCTGCTTGCCATTGCGGGGACAAAAAAGGTATTCGATAGGTAATCGGCTGTCATGCTTCTTCCCTGTGAATCCACATTCCCGGGAGTGTATGCTTTCTTGATATCAATATAAGACCATTCTCCGGCCGGATGTTTTGCCCTGACAAAGCTGCCTGTCGCATTTCCTCTCCGTTTCAGATTAAAATGATATTCAAAAGCGGAATTACATGTATCGTCATGTTCGGGCGGAATTGCGGAAGCTCCCATCATGTTGGACTGACCTGCGAAGATGAACAGATCATAATTCTTATTGTTAAGCAGATCATCTTTCCATATCACGTAAAACTCCGCCCCCTTTCCCCATATGGACTCTTGTGTGGTGAAGGTTGTTGCACAATGTGAATTCCGGTTCAGAATCGTACAGGTTTCAGCGTCCAGCATTGTAAGCGGGTCTTTTCGTATGTATTCGGTACATGGAATGGTCTGCCGAACAGCCATCGTCCGCTCCAATCGCTCGAACCCCTCACGTATTGTTCACATGCAAGAGTTCCGTGAACGGGATGACATAAGCGGACACCATTATGCAGCATGAATGCCGCGGTACAGCATAAATCCGTCGGCGTGAGCATGGTATTTCCGACAGAGTACAACGAACGTAGCTGAGGATATCCGCCTATCCAGTCATATTCCAACATAGCACGGACAACCTGTTCGGAGGAAACCGTATCTTCCGGCCCGAAGACAGACTGTTCCCTGGATTCGGGACCGTACAGGAGGAATGTAGTCAGGGGTTTGCCGCCAAGCGACTCGGCGATCAGAAGAAAAGCTTCCGAGGGAGAGACATATTCGCCGCCGATATCGTAAAACGAAATGCTGCCCTCAGCAAAACAAGCCGCCATTTCCCTGACATCGGAAGACTCTATGTCTCTGCCGCGCCGGAAATGCATTTCGGTGAGAGCGGAAGCCGTCACGAAGCGCGCTCCCTTTGAGATCATATAGGAAAGATAGTCTCCGACCCTCTCCATATACCGGTGTTCCGTATCCGGGTCCAATCCCGGCGGCATCGTATACCCGACAAAACTGCCGTCTTCGTTATATGCCAGATTTTTTCCTTCCCGGAAATTATAGTAGTCTCCCAGAAATTCTGCAGAGAAGAATTCGCTCGGATGATAAAACACGCTGAAAAGACGTACTTTCTCGGGATAGTCCCGACCGAAATCCATTCCCGCCAGACGGTCAAATTCTTCTTCCGCCGGGCGGAGAGCTGAAATGTCATGATAGTCGTATCGCTGGATCCGTCGTATGCTGTTGAAGTTGAGAACTCCTCCGTACGAGAATGCCATTCCGTCTACGTTCAGAATAAAGTGGTCATCAAGATTGACATCCGCTCCGTTCTTTTTCAGGACGGGAAAAACATCCGGCGACCAGGATTCTCCCGGCTGTCCGTATCCGACGATCTCCTTTCCCGTAATTCGCCGGAGGTCATAAAAGCCTTTCATCTCCCTCGCTTCAAACTCTGCCGCTCCCTGATGAAACGTCAGAGGCTCCGTATACTCCGCAACAGTCGGATGAAAAGAATGAAGATCTGAGTGATAGCACAAATCATGCAGGCAAAGCTTTTCGATCAGATCGAGGCGTCCGTGTTTTTCGAGGGTGCGGATCTTTTCTCCAGCAAGCTTGAAGGTAGCGCGGATCCCCAAGCGCTCCAGCATGGACAGCAGATAATCAAGCGCTTCTTCGGAACGGTCGTCGATATAATCGGCATCATCTATCCAGAGTGCAACAGCGACAGACATAGAAGTCAAACTCCTTTACAGATTATCGCACGGATTCCATGACAACGGAAGCGGAAACCACGCCTGCAAGAGATCCGCGCAACCGTGACGGTCCGGCTCGATACCGGCGAAAACAGGCGGATAGGGCCCGAAGCACAGTCTGCACATTTCAAGCGCATCGAATTCCGGAACGGGACCGGAAGATCTTCCTTCGGTTTTTTCGCAGCCGATCCCGTCTTTGCCGACAACGATCCGCAGATTGCCGTATCCGGTCACGTAAATTTCAGCCTGCCCGGGAATAAGAGGGATCAGCCGGTTTTTCAGTTCCAGAAGCGCGGTCAGCGTCTTTTCCCAGTTCAGCACCTTGAAATTGGACGGGACCCCGATCCGGTATGCTTCTCCGGGATTCCGATACGCTTCGCCGAATCGGGAAAAAGCGCTTCCGAGAGCGGTATCCCAGGGATATACGGCATACGTCAGCTCGGCTTCTTTCCATACGGCGAATGCGCAGAGCATTCCGAACCGTTCGTCCCCGTTTTCGTGTCCGTATTCATACACCGTTTTCCCGGCTGCATCGGTACATACGTATCCCGCCGGAGTCCCGTCTCCGTTCAGGGCGGCATACGGTTTCCCTCCCCACATGATAAGGGAATCGTAAAAATCTCCCGTTTCGCTGCGATGAATGCGGATACAGTTGTTTTGATACAGTTTTTCCGCCAGGGCAAGCGCGTCGCCCTCGTCCGCCTTCATTTCCCGGAACACATATCCGCTCACCGGTAAACAGTTCCGGATATCCGTCAGGTTCCGCTCCGTCAGGGTATAGAGGTGCGTGATCCCGCAAGGTTCGTATCCGTATTTTTCATACCGCGAACGAAGACCGCCGAGCCGGGAGATGTCCGTTTCCGAATCCGCAAGGATCTTCATGGCCTCCGTCATGAGAAGCCGCATATACCCCAACCCCCGTTTTTCCGGCGCAACGGCAACGTTCCCTACGGTGGCGCAGCGCAGAACCCGGTTCCCGAAAGTCGCTTGATAGGGAAAAACACCTACTGCCGCGCAGATCTTCCCGTCTTCTCTTAGAACATAGTGTTCAAGCAGACGTTTTTCCGAACGGCACATCCGCGGCATATTGTTTTCAAAATGGCGGGAATCCTCCCGGCCCGTGAAGACCCTGTTCAGGAAGGAGATCAGCTCGGGGATATCCTCTATCCCGATCCTTTCGACCGAAGGCATCATGACACCCCCTCCCCGCTTTCGGAAATATCCAGCCGCTCTCCCGTCTCCTCATCGTATACCGCGGTCGTCATGGCAGGCAAATCTTCTTTGATTTCCGTCCCGTTTCTCAGACGGATGTGAACGGTGCGTTCCTGCTCCGTACACAGGACAACGATTCCGTTCCCGGCAAGCAGAGCTTCTCCGCCTTCGGAATATATGTGGACCCCGGCTTCCCCGCAGATCTTCCGGATCAAAGCGCTGTCCGACGGAAAAACGGAGAAATAGAACGAAGTGTGATCCGGAAAAACGCGCTTCGCTGCCGCCGGGATTTCCGTTCCGTCAAAGCAGCCGATCGGTTCCGCATCCCCGCAGGGCGAAAACTGAAGACTGTACGGCTCATACGCGGAAAGATGATATTCTTCTCCCCCATACAGGATGTTGACCGCCGAGGGGACTCCTTCCGCGCCGCGAACGGAGATTTCCGCCGCATCGGTTATATTGTCCGCGGACGCGGACGTCTCGCGCAGATACCCCGCCGTGTTGATCCAGATCAGGACCCGTCCGTCCTTCGCTATGGAATCCCGGATAAATCCGCGCCGCTGTTCCGTCAGATAGGGGACATGAACGAACATGACGCACTTATACCGGGAAAGATCCGTTTTTTCCAGATCGTCGAAGCAGACGCTGTCATATACGACGCCGCTTTTCCCGAGAGTATTGAAGACCAGCTGCGAGTTCCAGTAGGCAAACACATCCGACGCGTTGCTGTAGTATCTTGACACCGTATCGAAAACACACAGGACCTCCGCCTCCGGCTTGTACGGAGTCCGCGCCATACGATCCGTTATCCGCCGCAGGATCCCGACCTCTCTGAGAAGCGCGGGATGATCCCACCAGCCCTTCTTCATATACATCGGGGCGTTGTAACCGAGATCCAGGACAAGTCTGTGATCGAAGAACCAGGCGCCCATTCCGCGCGTGAACGGCTCGAGGATATGCCGCTTCATCACCGCGATGCTCTCCTGCCGGCGTTCGGGCAGTCCGCCGACGCACTGAGCGCTCCCGATGGGAGGGTTATCCATTTCCGTCAGCCAGAGGATGCCGTTCAGACGGGCGGATTCGATCAGGCCGCGCGCGCAGCTGGCGCCGGATATTCCTCTGATCCCGGCGTTATAGCGGAACGGTCCGCAGACATAATCGATCAAACCTCCGTCGTAAAGCCGGTTCGGCTCCAGATGTCCCCCGATCCAGATTTTTCCCCATGCGTCATAATAGGAGTAAAACGCTCCGATCAAAAGGGGACGTTCCCAGACGCGCCGGATGCGATCCGCAAAATACAGAATGGCGTCGGGTACGCATCTTTGCAGCGCTTTCAGGGAATCGACCGCATAGGCGCAGTCCGAAGGGATCCGGTACGGGCCTTCGTTCTCTCCGTCCCGGATTTCCGGAGGGGCGGGGACCGCCGTGTCGATGGAAGCATCCTCCCGTCCCCATGCCTGCCGCAGAGCAGCGTCCGTTTTGTAGGTTTCCCGGAGATATGCGCGGAAATAGTCCGTCATCGGCTTTCCGTAATCCGGGTCGTAGGAGAATCCCCACTGATGCCATTCCCCGTACACCCCGCAGGCGATCTGTATCCCGACGACATGATGTCCCTGCGGCGTATCGCGGATCCCCCGCAGAAGCGCTTCGAGCGCGTCCGAGGCGTCCGCTTTCCACTTTTCGGACGCAAGACTGACCCGCATCAGGTTCTCTTCGTCTCGGTCGATGACGCGTTCATAATCTCCGTCGTCGATATAGGGGACCCCTCCCTTTCCGAATACGCACATCTCGTCCGGATGATCCCGCATCCACCAGTACGGGGGATTGACGTGCAGACGCAGCAAAACTGCCGCCTGCGGATCGGTCTCGACGATGGCGGTGAGATCTCCGAGCAAAAACTCCGAACGGTACGGAACGGTCTTATGCCAACCCTTCGCGAGATTCACGTCCGTGGAGATGAGGTGGACCCCCTGCATGGCGAACTGCGCGATGTTTTTCTGAGCCTGCGCGGTCAGGGGACTGGATATGGGAAGATCGCTCAGCGCATAGATCAGCGGGGCAGTCTTCTTCCCGTTCAGATACAGGACCGGCGATCCGTCCTCCAGCCGTCTTTCCGCCGTATAGGCAGGACAGTCTTCGTCGATCTCTATCACGCGGCGTTCTCCGTACATGTCAGCCTCCGTACAAAGCCGTGATTGTCTTTTCCATCTTTTTTCTCATACCCTTCTGTATTTTTTCAAAGTTTGACGCGAATACATTCGTTCCCAAGTTTACACTTTGTGTCCAGATACTGTAGATTGCTCCGTCGTCCCAAGCATAAAAGTCATTCATATCAAACATAACATTTCGGAAGATCATATCAAGCATATCCACGGCAGCTTCATCCCGCGCAGTCTTGTATTTGATCGTTTTTTCGATCATTTGAGGATACACTTTTTCTTGCGAATAGTTACCGAATGCATTCAGAACATTGCCGACATATTCAGGGTCAGTTATCGTCACAGGAACGATTATGAAATCCGACCAATTGTCACAAAGGACGGATGCGATTTTTTCCTGTGTTTCATCATACTTTGGCATGGGGATGATCCCGAAGTCCGTATCCATATCCCTTAGTTCCAATGCGTAAAAAACCCAGTTAAAAGTAAACAGAAGCTGATTATGCTTAAACATAGGAAGGACAATGTTATACCACGGATCGCCTGATTTGTTTTTCAAATGCTCCGGATTCAGGTTGACCTGTAAATTACTGAGAAGAGCGGTCATTTTATCCACAACCTGAATTGTTTTTTCGTTGTTCAAAACAATACTCGGCGTGCCGTCTTCGGCAAGCTCCGTATAATGAATCCCCGAGGAGCGTACACACATCTCCATAACAGTCGGACTGCCGTTCATGCCGAAGCTATCGTTCTCATCCCATTCACCGTCTCCGTTCAGATCGGCCGAAACCTCCTCGCATAAACCGATGTACCGGTCAAGGGTCCATTTTCCGTCATATACGAGCTGATACGGGTCGTCAAGATGGTAATTTGTTACAAGTGATTTGCTGAAAAACAGGCAGCCTCCGGAAACCATGGAATACAAGCAGATATCATTCAGCATGACGGCTTGCTTTCCGTTGATGCAAAGCGTTTCGTTCACATTCTGATTTACCCAGGGAGCGGCTAAATCCAGTGAGGAAAGTTCGCGCAGATTATACAGGTAACCATCACTCCCCAGATAACTCCGCAGCCCGGTCTGTTTTACGACGGCCGTATCATAAACATTGTCGTTTGCCATGATAGAAGAGAGAAACACCTGTGTTCCAGCGTTATCTACATAAGCGCCGATTTTGATATTCAGTTTATCCTCGACAATTCTGTTTCTCTCTTTGATCGATTCATCCAGTATATCACCGTCTCTTTCATCCGAAAGGATACCGTTGTATTCGCAGATGTGATAGCTTCCGCTGTAATGATGGACGAAAAAGGTAAAATCTTCGCCGTTGTAATCGACATCCGGTACCGTATAATACGGGGCTTCCGTCTCCTCTTCGGTTTCAGGATTCTCCGCCGCTGTCGCCTGCGACGGCGTGACGTTCGCAGGAGTGTTCTCACCCGGACCGCCCTTTTCACAGGAGAGTACGGATGAAAACAGGATCAGGACCGCGAGGAACTGCGCCATGGTTCTTTTCTTCATGAGATAGTACTCCTTTCTGTTGCTGTTTTTCGTCCTTTTTTCGTTCGTCTGGAAATCAAACCTGCGGGAAATCGGAAACATGTTTTTTCCGCTTCTCAGCTTCTTGCTTGGAAAATCTGTATTCACGACTGCTCATAAAAGTCTGATGCATCCGGTATTTTTCCGGATTCATTCCATAGGATCTTTTCAGTACTTAATTCACTGACAAAATCACTGATCTTTTTTGCGTCGGGATGCAGCATGATTCGTATGCACTTCCATTGAAGACCGGATCGCTTTACGGCAGAGATTCGGTCTTCAGCCATTTCCTCCGCTTTTTTCCACCAATTCTCTATCGTTTCTTCCATCGCGGAATACTTTTCCCTTGATATCATTTCAAACGGAGCGTCTCCGCAGTGGATATGAGATTTGGCTGCTTCCTCACAAGTCCAGTCAATATATGCGCGGATATAAGCCCACCCTTTCCCGTAATACGCGGCCAAAAACTCGTCCATGTGCCGGCTGTATTCCTCTTCTCTCATCATCGGATCCATCATCAGCTTCGCCAGCAAATAACAACGGAGTTCGCCAAACTCTCCTGAACGTGCGGAATTCCACTGTCCTTCCGGGTATATACCCTTAACGCCATGCTCTGCAAAGAAGTTCATATTTTGGCGCAAAACGCCGAAGTTCGGATATGTCGGCACATAATACGAGAAATCTGCCGCATAGTCCCAGATGTGTATGCGATCGCATATTTTGCTCCATTCCAACAGATCCTGACAGAAGCCTGTATTTGACGGACAGGAAGGATCATTCAGAGGATGGCTGAAACAGCATTCAAATGAGCACAGACGAATGCCGACATTAGGAAGCGGTTTTGTATGACGCGGAGGGTGTCTCGTATGCAGGTAAGCCAGCGTACTGATTTCCACATTGGGATAATCGTCAGCAATATCGGATGCCACGGCGTTTACGAAACGGAGGAGAGAACCCATACGACTGCCCTCTTCCTCGTCGATAGCTTTACATACGGGACAGGAACAGAATTTGACGTTATCATTCTGAGATACTGATATGATCGAGACATCCGGATTTGTTTTCAGTATTTTCCGTACCCCCGCTATCGTCTGTTTCAAAACATCCGGATCGGAAAAGCAGGGCTGTTCACTCTGAGAAATTCCCAAAAAACTCCCCATGGTGTGAGCGCCTCCATCCTGAACATATCCGCCCATTTCTTCCGGGATCGGACTGTACCGGAGGTTGATTCCGTTTTTCACACACCAGTCTGCACTGTCACATCCGCAGTGCCAGTCTGCATGTCGTATTTTAAAAATCGGATTGTGCTGAAAACTGTTATTCGCATAAATATCAGTTTGGCTTTGTATCTCAAGGTCCGGTAAAAAGAACCGCATTCCGGCGCACTTCTCCAAAAAAGCGTAAACTCCGTATATAACGCCTCTCCCATTGCCGCCTGAAATTGTTATATCGCCGTTGTTTCCGACGGATACGGCATAACTGTCCGAATCCCTAGAAGGTTCCGTTGTGATAGTGAAAACAGCTTCTTTCCCTGAGCGTATTCCCATTTTTCCGAGATATTTACTCAATTCTCCGGCAGCGTATCGTTCCGCTGAAGATGAACCATGGATTATTTCAGCTGAATGATATATTCTGTCTTTAATGTACAGATTACTCATATCTCCTCCAAGACTGCATCAGGTTTGTATTATAATCAAAAGCAACAGGAATCGGTGAATATGGAACTTTCTTGTTGCCGTCAATCGTTTATTATTCGTGCATCCGGAAATCCAGCTCATACGGGACCGGATACCGGGTCTTGACCTGTTTCTCCGCTTCCTGTTCGGACAATCCCTCCGTTTTCATCAACAGCTGCTTATGCGCTTCCAGCCACAGGAAAGATAATGACAGTTCTCCTTCCTTGATGTCCGGGACGGTAAGATCCGGGGTCAAAAGGGAAAGCGCTTTTTCGGGCTCTCTGAGGGAAAGATACGCCCGGACCAGCCACAGCCGGATCCGTCCGTTTTGCCGGAAGGCTTCCGGCATCCGTGCGGCAAGCTCAATATACTTTTCCGCCAACCCGCTCCTGCCGGAAGAACACAGAATGACCCCGCATTCGACGGCGATCGGCAGACTGTCCGGGAGGAGGGATGCCGCCCGGAGGATTTCTTCCGAGGCTTTTTCGTAATCATGACATACATTGCCGTGATACGCGGCAAGATTGCGAAGCGCATACGGATTTCCCATATCCGCGGCGATCTCCCATTGTCCGGCGGCTTCCCCGGCTTTTCCCGCCGTATATAAGGCAACGCCGTACTGGTTCCTCGCCGCGCTGTTCTCCGGAGCGGTGCGGCAAGCCTCCCGCAGCTTTGTCTCCCAGAATCCCGGACAGCAGGGATGATCCGAAATATAACTGACGGGCTTTTCACCCGGATCTCCGGAAGGAAAAATGCCTGAATCCAGCAGCCTCGTCCACGGACCGGTTTCACGGTCTTCGAACGGCGTCCAGTCCGTAAAATACCGGCTGATCGGGGGAAGCCCGCACAGAGCGCGTAACCTGTTCTCAAGACTGCCCCAGCCGCTCCCGGCGTATAGGTTTTCTTTTTCCGTCAAAGCGGCCGGATCGGGGAAAAGCTTATCCAGAAAACGGTCTGCCGTCTGCCGATCCGTCAGGCGGGACAAACGCGCTTCCGCTTCCTTCACAGCCGTTTCCCAATCGGCATGAAGGAGATCCGCCTTCCCATGCAGGGGAGCAAAGCATTCCGTCCACGCGATTTCCGCGGAAGGGGGCATGATGAAATGCTCCATCTGCGTATGCGCAAGCCCCGCTTGGATCTCTATATACCCCTCTCCGCTGTGAGGCTCTGCTCCGGCGAGGTATTCTCCCCAGTGTCTGCCACCGTTTCCGTGTCCCCACAAAAAGAGCTTGCGTCCTTTCAGCACCGATTCCGAAAAATGGATCAGACCGTACCCGTCTTTCCCGACCGCAGCGATCCACTTTTGCCCGGAATCGGGAAGTTTATAGAAGAAATCCAGAGAACGGTTCATGTTTTCAGGATAGCTGACATCCGTCCCGAACGCATACGGGATTTCTGTTTTATCCAGAATATAGTGCGTTTCCTGATAGAAGCTTACAAACGCGTTACGTGCCGGCGTGAGTACGCGGGTCCCTTCAATTTCCGGGACAGCCATATTCGTCCACCAGTACATGAAGGTTTCGCATGGAGACGTGTTCTCGATTACATTTCGAATGAAGAGTATGCGGGAATCGTCGGGAAGCCATGCGTTGATCGAATACACGATCCCACGGATCCGTTCATATTCGTATAGGGAGAGTATCTCCTGCCCGTTATCGTCTGACTGCTTTACTGCAAACATCGGAGAGCATGTCAGCGGGCAATGCCCTTTGATCCCGACGTTGAACTCTACCCCGCCCGAGAACCACGCATTTCTCAGTCCCAGATTGCACGGCTGAAAAACAGGATTCACATACAGGAGTTCTCGTCCTTCCTCCTTATCGAACAGACTGTACAGCCTTCCTCCGAGAGACGGAAGAAAAGATGCTTTCAGGTACCGGTTTTCAAGGATGATGACAGGGATTTTGGTATTCCTCCGATCTCTTGTGTATCCGTCCTGCGTCATATACGGCAGGATGGTATGGATCATTCCTTTTCCGATGTTTCGAGCCTCTTCTTCCGTGACGGCGTTTGTCAGTTCATACCCTGCATGGATATACTTGTTGTTCATAATGTCCGGCAGGGGGTTCATTTCTCCCGGTTCGGCTGCTGGAAGAACGATGTGATCCATTCTAATCACTTGTTTTCAAAACCTCCCTTACCAGATTGCATAGTTCAGCTTTTCCGTGAAGATTGAGTCTTCCGAGGATATGGGACAAGCGGTATTTTACAGTCCTCTCTGACAGGAACAATCGCTCCGATATCTGTTCATAGGTTGCTCCGTTCGCGACGCTGAAAATGATTTCTCTGTCTGTTTTATCGCATGTCTGCAATTCGTTTTCAAGCATGATCAAGCTTCTGACACGGTTTCCGCTGAAATATTCCGGCTGATTCCCGTCGAGGAAGTGATCGGAATTGTCACGACGCTGAAACGGAATGCCTCCCGTTGAATCCCGGACAACGAGGTTTGCGGGAAGCCGAAGCCGGACATCGGCTCCTCGTATATCCCGGCACAGGAATTCGTACAACCTCACAGCCTCCGCGCCGAGCGAATAGTAATCGAAATCAACCGTTGTCAGAGGCGGATCCGAATGGATCCCAAGGTATGAATTCCCCATTCCGATAACGGGAGTCTCCACACCAACGGGTATGCCGTCTTCTCGTAAACATGAAATCGTAAAAATCGCGGCTGTATCGTTTGCGCAGATAAAACCGTCGGTACCGTTTTTCAGAGCAGTCTGTGCAATATCGGCGATACTCTCCTCAAGACCTGCTTCGCTGCAGAAAACGAAGACCGGTTCGATCCCCTTTTCTTTCATGACGGTTTGGAAAATTTCCGCTTTTTTGTGGTCTGCGTCCGAAGACGGATTCAGCCCAATCAGTGCAGGCTGTTTCTTACCCATCTTTTCGAGATACTCGATACAGTCGATCACAGCGCGTTCCAGTGAAAAACAGACACAGCTTCCGGGCATACTGTCGGGAATCGGAGGGATACAGGCATTTACAAAGATGGGATACCCTCCTATACGGAGAACATAATCCGAGGAAGACAGCAGCCATTCCGTCTTTGTTCCGGCAAGGAGAATCATCTGACCGTTTTCCGCAAGTTTCTCCGTGTTTTCATGCGGAGAAAAACACGCAGAAACGAATCGGAACTTCCTTCTCTCCGATTCCTCCGATATCCCTTCCAAAAGGCGACGCATCCAGTAATCGTTGATGCCGGTGGGCTGAATCAGAACTAAAATTTGCTTGTCTTTCATAGTACACCGCTCCCATTTTCCTTCTGATTGTTATGGTAGCACAATGATACGTGAGTGTCAAGGCAAATCAGTGGGCAGATTTTACAGTTTTTTTGCACGTCGATTTCATTTGTAGAAAAACATTCAAAAAGATGTTTCGGGCTCTGTATACCTCTATTATTGCCTCAGACTTGAAAAGAACAGTGATCTCCAGTAAATAAGGCAAAAGATGAATATTTATACGTGTTGTGATGCCGAGGGAGTGAGTCTGGGCTTGGAGACTTTGTGGTAAAATCTGCGACAAGTTCTCGGCGAATCGGAGCGGGACAAGGCAAAGGAAAAGCCGACGAAAAGTTGAGGCTGAAATATGGAGTCGTGAAATGCGACTGGGTATTTCCGTGCCATGTATGGAGGCCCCGTAACGATTCGTTACGGGGGCAAACCCATTGTCTTTGTTGACTTTGAGATGGGGTCGTGGTTCACGACGGCATCGGTCTGGATGGTAAGAAATGGAAAACAGCAGAGGGGTGAACGAATCGTTCACGGGTCTGCCTCCATGACGAAAAACTGTCGGCAATGCCGCCAGAATTAGGATTACTGATATGCCCTCGCGGTTTGCGAGGATATATTTCCGGAATCGGATACCGAATAATGGACATGGAGTCGTGAAACGCGACTGGGTATTCTGAAATACGGAGTACCGTTTCGTTACTCCGTAAAAAGCCATGTCATTATTGGCTTTGATACCCCCCTATCAAATCGTTATCCCGTCTCCGGTCACATCCGAACTTTGGCACTAAATGGTAATGCCGCAGACCGGTGAACGAATCGTTCCCCAATTTCCCTTCACGGAAGAATTGCGTCATCAACAATGACGGAATTAGCATAACTGATATATGGCGTCAGCGATGTATCGAAATGGCACAACATGGTGGCCCCGTCTCGATTCGAGACTCCCCCTCTTTATGAGTGTCGGCAGTGGCTACTGTCATTATTTCACAAAAGCATCTCTTTGTTTTTGTGCGGTTTGACAGTCAACTTGGGTTACGGTCATTATTCAGTACTTTCTCTTCCACTTCTGCTATGGGGACGGGCCCCTAACGATCCGTTCGCCTCCCACTTTTCCACAATCACGGAAATCCCGCCATTTCAGCGAATTTTCCCGATTTTCGGATATACGGATTCGTATCTGTAAATGCAGTAAACTATATTACACGGGGGAGAAGATGTAAAACCCCTGAGAAGGAGGAGCAACATGAACGAAAACCTTTATTTCTACGATGACATCGACGGCCCGGAGATCGTATTTCCGGAGGGGATCGACGAACCGGAGCCGACTCCCGAAAACACTTCCTTTTATGTAAGGGACTTAGACGGCGTGCTGTGGTTCTACTGCATGAACTGGCGGACGCGGGTGAGAGAGTATTTCCCCGAAAAGGGTCCGACCATCGGGGAACTGATCGAGGATGCGGTGAAGTTTGCCGCGAAGACCGCAAAACAAACAGCAGAACTCAATGAAATAGTGCGTTGAAAGCACTTGAAATCCGCCCGCGCTTATGATATAATCAAGACGCTGGTATCGTAAGCGTGGGTTGTTTCCAAAAAGGAGGAATTTGATGAAACAACCGTACAATACCGCACTCTACATGAGGGTAAGCCAGGACGACCATAACTATGGCGACAGCATTTCCATAGAGACGCAACGTACCTACCTGCGTCAATATGCTCTTGATAATCACCTGCTCGTGGTGGACGAATATGTCGATGACGGCTGGAGCGGAACGAACTTCGACAGACCCGCTTTCCAGAGGATGATGGAGGACGTGGACGCCGGAAAGATCAACTGCATCGTCACGAAAGACCTTTCCAGATTCGGACGCGAACATATTCTCGTGGACTACTACCTCGAATTCGAGTTCCCGCAGAAACATGTCCGCTATATTGCCGTGGCGGAGAATGAAGACACGGAAAAGGGTCTGACGGATTTCGTCCCATTCAAAAACCTGTTCAACGAATGGTACGCGAAGGACACGAGCCGAAAGATCAAGGCCGCGCTCCATGCCAAGTTTGTTGCCGGGGAGCACACCTGCACCTATGCGCCGCTCGGTTACAGGAAAGACCCGGAAATCCGGAACCACCTTCTGATCGACGAAGAAACCCGATGGATCGTTGAGAAAATCTTCGAGCTGGCCCTGTACGGGGCAGGACCGATGAAAATCGCCAAAACGCTCTGTAAGGAAAAGGTTCCGACGCCGGGCTGGTTCCATTACATCCGGGGCGAGGGGTTTGTCAACACCTATGACGGCGCGCCGGAAGATAAGGCTTGGGAGTGGCAGATCCCGCAGGTGAAAAACATCCTCCGCGACGAGGTATACATCGGCAATTCGGTCCACGGCAGGCAGACGAGCATGTCGTACAAGAACAAAAAATCGGTCCGGAAGCCGGAGGAATTCTGGTTCTGTGTGGAGAACACCCACGAACCAATCATTTCCAAAGAGGTCTTCGAACAGGTCCAGAAGCAGGTCGAACGCCGGAAGCGCACAAGGAAAACCGGAGGGACGCAGATTTTCGCGGGTCTCGTCCGGTGCGCGGACTGCGGATGGTCGATGTGTTACGCCACGAACAACAGCGGCCGGAAGCCGTGGCATTTCTTCAACTGCAGCTATTACAGACAGCTCGGAAAGGTCGGCGGGAAGTGTTCCTCCCATTATATTCGGTACGACGTCCTGTACCAGTATGTCCTTCTCCAGATCCGGGGCTGGTCCAAGTTTGCGGAAACGGACGAAAAAGGTCTGCTCGAACACATCCTCCAGAGCGGGGACCGGGAGAAAGCGGCGTCCATGAAAAAGAAAAGCGCGGAGCTTTCCAAAGCGGAAAAACGCCGCGCCGAGGTGGACCGCCTGTTCGCCCGGCTGTACGAGGACCGCATCGCCGGAGCGATCACCGAGCACAACTACACGATGCTGTCTCAGAAATATCAGACCGAGCAGGGGGAACTGGCGGAGAAGATCGAAACGCTGAACGCCGAACTGTCCGCCGTGAAGCAGACCAAAGCCGACGCCGAAAAATGGATCGAGCTTCTCAAGCAGTATTCCAACCCCGAGACGCTCGACGCGACGCTGCTCAACACTCTGATCGAGAAGATCGTGGTTCACGAAACCGAAAAGGACGAAACCGGAACGCGGACGCAGGATGTGGACATCCACTACCGCTTCGTCGGCAAGATCGCGTGACCCAAAACGGACCTGAAATTCACGTAAAAACGAACATGTGTCTTTATGTCGGGGGAGCAAAGGCTGCGCCTTTCGGATCTCTTTGAATGCCTTATGCGGGCGGCACCTGGGAGAACCGGGAACGAAAGGCTGCGCCTTTCGGATCTCATTAAATGTCCTGCGCGGACGGCGGCAGGGAGGACATCTCAGGCCGAAGTCCTCCCTGCGGGGTCCTTGGCCCGATGGCATAAACCACAGCCCGCTCGTTCAGTCGGAATT
>JAEEGL014155021.1_pt1 | contig 22015 bp, 18 predicted proteins | sample 9134231 | NCBI WGS metagenome assembly JAEEGL01 (sample SAMN16246548, study PRJNA631951) | gut metagenome | biome: gut microbiome; feature: rumen; material: fiber-attached | host: Bos | place: Iran: Karaj | collected 2018-10 | reverse complement strand
TGTGATAAATAAGAAGGTGGTGCAATGGTAGCACGCTGGTCTCCGAAGCCGGAAACGTGGGTTCAATTCCCGCCCTTCTTGAATGTAATGTCAGACTAAAAAGTCTGATTTTTTTATTAAAAAAAGTCCCCGAAATTTTGCTTTATTTGACATTTTGAATATAATTAGAAATGATTTATAAACTAATCTTGAATAGAAATGCCTGATGAAAGCACAAATCCAGTTTGAACTGCACAAACACCACAGGACAATCAAGCTGTGACAAATCAGACTTGAGATGATTTTGTATTAGATTTTGGAGAATGAGAGAATAAGGAAAAGGTAGAAAGTTCTGAGACAGAATCACATAATCTAGAGGGAATAGAACAAGAAGCAGAGGAAGAAATGGTATCAACAGATATAGATCTAAATGATATAAATCTTTTTAATGAGGAGGAAGATGTTAAGAATGAAGATAATCAACAAAATGATATTAAAATAGAAGATGAAAAAGAGGATAATTTAGCAGCTGAGGACGATTTTAACATTTCATTAGACGATAACCAAAGTCAAGGAAATAATGAAGATGAAAATGTGGCAGAACAGGAGTTTTCACTAGATTCTAATGAGGTTGCAGCAAGTGAAAGTGAAGAAACAGATAATATCGAAAATGAATGAATTAAAGATGGTGTAGAAGAAAAGACTGAGGACGAAGAAGTTTCAAATTTAGATTATCAGGAGGAAGCAAAAATAGATTCTAACGATTCTACTATTGTAGAAGAAGAAAATAATTTAGGGGATGAAGAAAATAATGCAGATGAAGTACAAGATGAATGATTTTTATTAGATGATGGTGAAAATGAAGATACAAGTCCTGATAATGAAGTAAAGGATGATGAAAATACTAACATCGATGATAAAGAGATAGATTCTGATAAAGAGAATTCTGAAATAGATAATGAAGATATATTAAATCCAGGCGATTCTACTGAAAATGATGATATTGCCCCAGTTCTATCAGATGAGTCTAATGGCGATGAAGAAAATATGATTTCAGATGAATGAGAAGATAATGAAGCCTTAGAAAGTAAAAATGACGAAACATTGGAAATTGAAAATGATGTAGATATTGAGTCAAAAGAGGATTCAACTGAAAATGAAGATGAGACAAAACTTTCAGATGATGAAAATGATTTTTCATATGATTTTCAGGAAGATCCTACAAATGATGACGAGAGTGAAACTGAAATAGAGCAGAAAAATGACGATATGGATCTATGAGATGAAAAACCTGAACTTGAAGAAAATCCTGTAGACATTAATCTTGATTCCACAATGAATGATGAAAATGTGGCAACACAGGAAGAACCACTTAATCAACCAGAAATTTGAGATTTATTATGAGATGCTCCTGTTGATTTTACAGAAGAAGTTAAAGATAATGCTGCTGAAATGCAAGATGCAGAACTTAATAATGAATCTATCGATTCACAAGAAGGTGTTGACCATGCACCAGAAAATATTGACGATAACCAAGTTGAAAAGGATAGCAGTATAAATAATGACACAGAGAATGAAGAACAAAGTTTTACATTAGATTATCAAGGAGAAGGAGTACAGGATAATCCTAGTAACAAAGAAGTTAATGAGATATCTGATGAGACCACGGAAACAAATGAACAAATGGAAGAAAAGTCAGAAGAGATACCAGAGAGGCACGTCAATGAAATGAACCAAGCTAATTTAGTAAATGATATAGTGACAACTAGTATTTCAAATGAAAATTCAAAAGAAGATGTACAAAATTTAGAACAAAAAAATACTAATTCTGTACAAGAAAGCGCAGATTTAGTAGCATGACAACAGATAAAATCGACTTTATCATTGGATCAAATTTTAGATTCAGAATTAACAAATAATCCACAATTCGAAGATAGTTCAAAAGCCGTTCCAACAAATGTATCTTCAAATTGAGGTGCTAGCAATAAAAAAATTATATGAGTTATTGCATGTGTTTGATTATTTGTATTAGCATGAGTGGTGGCAGTATTAGCATTTAATAATAAAGGAAATACAGGCGAAGAAGTAGGAATTTATGAAACAATAGAAGAATACTGAACAGATCCATCTCATCAAGCTCCAGCTCAGCCAGAAGAAGAAACTACTGGAAAAGAAACCACTTGACAAGATACTACAACTCCTCACGTAGGACATACTACAATTCAACAAGATTTCCCAGAAGTTGAAACAGAAGAGGAATGAGATACATGAACAGAGAATCCAGAATCGGAAGAACCAGCGCCATATACTTGTGAATGAAATGAATGTTCCGAAGAACCTGTGATTGTCGAAGAAGAAGATAAAAAATTGGATATTAATAGCATAGAACCAGTAATATCAAGTTTTAAATCGCAAGCAGAAGGGTATTATTCAAAATGAGATGAACTTCAGGATAAAAAACTTATAAGATATGCTGCTCAAGCAATCAGTTTATGTGAATCTTATCAAGAACAGATAAACGATGGTGAATGAATTGATGAGGAAAGTTTTGAATCATTTAATTCAAAGATTAAATCAATAATTTCTAAGATGGAAAATTATCTAGGTTGAGACACTGAGATTCAGACGTTTACTAAGAGCAATTTTAACGAAGAGTACGATTTCCCGTGAAAAGAAGAACATAAAGAGTTCATATACGAAATGGCAAATTCATAAAATTGCTATGTGTGTGTTACTATTTTCTAAAAATTGGATTGTAAGAACTAAAGATTTCAGTAAAAGTAAGAGGTATCCTTATTTTAAAATATTTTTGTTTACAAAAATATGAATTTTCAAAAAGGATTTGGTAAATCAAGAAATAAAAAATCAGAATGATACTCTTTTTCTAATAACTTAAGCTCTCATCTAGAGAGATTCATAAATTATCTACAATATACCAAAAATGCCTCACCAAAAACCATAGAGAATTATTCACTTCGAGTGAATCGTTTCATCGATTACATATGAGATATGGATGCAAGCGAGATAAAAATGATGCACATTCAAGATTTCAGAACATATTTAATTAAACAATGATTAAGTCCCAAAACAGTGAATTATCATGCAGTCTGATTGAGATCATTTTTTAAGTTTATGCTTCGTAACGACGTAGAGACTTTATCTCCCGAAAAAATAGATTTAGCAAAAATTCCTCCAAGGAGAGTTTCATACCTTTCAGAAGAGCAGGTCCAAGATATCCTGGATGCACCCTGAATATTTGAGAAGAATCCATTAAAAATCGCACGTGATAAAGCAATTTTAGCTACATTATATGGGACAGGACTTCGTGTCACAGAACTAATTACTTTAAAAACCAAAGACATAAAATTAAGTGAAAATCAGTTCTCAGTTATCTGAAAAGGCTCAAAATTACGTTCAGTCTTTCTCACACAAGATGCAAAAGAGAAACTTAAAAAGTATATTCTTTCACGTGCAGATGATTCAGAATATTTATTTATTTCATTATCAGGTAATAGTTACTGAGAACCTTTATCCAGAAATAGTATAGAAAGTCTAGTGAAAAAATACGCAGAATCGGTTTGAATTACAGAGAAAGTAACACCCCATACACTTCGTCATTCTTTCGCTACATCGTTACTACGTAGAGGAGCGGATATCCGTTCAGTGCAGGCTTTACTTGGACATTCTTCGATACAAACTACACAAATCTATACACACGTTGATGACAAATACTTGCAAAAAGTACATGATTTGCTAGATAAAAAGCCAGATTCTAGTAAAAATATAGATATAGATAATGAGAGTTTTAGTGATGATTTGTTTGATGATTAAACTGTACATTAATATACCAGTTACAAACTAACAATTCTAGATAAACTAAACATAAAAAATCTCTTGCAATTTTGATTTATTTTACTACAAGTTAATTACACCTTTTTCACAAAAGGCTAAACAGGGAAAAATATCTCGTCTCCTTGGAGGGGAGATATTTTTTAATAGTTGATTTTTTTGTATTTATATTTAATCTACAAATCTAAACAAAATTGGAGGGAAGGGTATGAAAAACAAAAATCCAAACAAAGAATTAAAACCACAAGGATTTCGAGGCTCTACAGACAGGAAAAGAAAATCGGATGTACGTGCACCGTTTGATTTGGATTCCAATTCAGATTATCCTTGGTGGGAAAGGCAACTTTTGAAAATACTCTTACCACACAAAAACAAATTTATAGATAGAATCGTTGATGCTGGCTGTCTATTAACGGTTGTTGTCTTGGCAGGAGTTATTCTATTTGTGGCTACGTGGATATTTAACTTATTACAAAAAGTTATCTACTAAAAAAAAGACATAGAGAATTCTCTGATGTCTTTTTTAAAAAGGCTAGCTCGTAAGCCAGCCTTTTAACTATTTTATTTAATTTATTACAAAGAACCTAAAGTTGCCACTTTACCATCCTTATTTAAGAATCCAGCGAATCCTCAAACCAAGAAATAATAAGTATCATCAATATATCCAACTCTAGCATCTTCAAAATCTCGACGATAATCTTCAATTTCATCAGGATCAGTTATGAAATTTTGGGATAAAACTTCTTTAATTAATGCTGTAGAAGTTTTTAATGATAATCACTTTAATCCAAGGAATGCATCATATTTATCTTTTCGATGATTTTCACGAGTTCATTCTTCAAGAATTGTAGCAATTACCATTGGCAATACTAACTCTTGCTTATTAGATCTCCATACAAATACTCTAGGATTCTCAAGTGCTGGAGTATAACTTATATCTCCATCAAATTCATAAGAAGCAATTACTGAAACTGCGATATTCTCAGGATTTACTTTAGCCAAACAATCTTCATATAATCTTTGTTCTTCATTACACCTCTTACCATTATTTGATTTGGTACAAGAGTCCGTCAAATCAGCTTTTACATTCTTTGTAATTAAAGAACTACATTTAGTTTCTGCTGTTTCGTGGTCTTTATAATCAATCTTATACAAATCTATTTTTGCTCCACCTTGTTTTAATCCACCATATCCGTTATCGGTAGTAGAATATCCTAATCAAATCAAGTATTGAACTCCATTTTTAGCATCTGAATATGGATGTAAATACGTAGAATATCCAGGAATCTTTAGTTCACCAATAATCTTTGGTTTGCTCGTGTTTTCTAGGTCTATAACGAATAAAGGATCGATACTTTGATATGTTACTAAATATAATTTATCTCAAATATAGCGGGAAGATTTGAAGTTCTCACCTGGCTCGATATTCATCAGATTTCATTTAAGTTTCATATCTTTATCAAGGATTGATAGGTGAGTAGCCCTTTGATCATACCATGTGGTAGTCAGAATTCTGAAATTTCATTCATCATCTTCATCCATTGAATACTGATTTAATGGAGTTCCCGGAATAATAGTTGAATCTTGATATTTCACAGATTTTTCTAGGTTGAATTTATGAACTAGCGTATTTTCATCTCTATAATACCATGAACCATAGCATCATCTTAGAGAACATTTAACAGGATTAGAAAAATAGATTGGAGCAGGTAAGTATAGTGATGTTTGTGACATATGAATTTCATCTACATTTCCAAATACGAGACTTTGTTTAGGAGTAGCATTCAAATTGCTCAAAGAAATTTGAGAAATTAATGTAAAATTAGGATAAGTATCAGTTTCTTTCATAGTATCTTCAGATGGAAGCAAGTAGAAAATACTATCACAAGGCATTGAGGTTACTTTCTTATCATATGTCTTTTTCGAACCAGAACTTTTCTTTAATGTAATATCAGTTAATTTTGGTTGCATATCATTAAATAAAACAGGTTCATCTCTCCATGCAATACTATACCAACTTAAATTAACGGAAGAAATTAGATAAAGCTGATCATTAATCATTCTAGCATCTTCAAAACTTCCATAAACTTCAGTCAGCTTTTCTAATGATAAGTTTTCTAAATCGCTAATATCGTAAACAATTACTATTGTACGACTAGATCCAAGGATAGAATCAGATTTTGAAGCATAGCGAGAACCTAAAATTACTAATTTATCTCAGTTTAAGAATAGTTGAATGTTACGCAAACTATCTGGAATATTGATTTTAGCAACTAATTCAGCATCTGATAAATCTTTCTTTGTTGGAGTTTTGATTATTGAAATATATTGATTGTCATAATCTGGCTCAGAATAATAGAAAAGGTATTTTCCATTAGATTTTAAAAGTTCAGGCTCATCTACTCAGACTTTTTGAATATTTGTGGTAGAATAATCCGAAATTGTTCACATATCTGCTCAAAGTGATTGCGTCCCAGCTATGGCAGAACTTTCTCTTACCGCAAAATTTGCACTATCGGTTTCTGCAGAAATTGATTTAACAGAATTTGTCGCTCCCCAACTAATGGATTCGTTTACGGCATAATCTAAGTCATCATAGTAGTATCAACGATTATAAGTTCTTTGTGGGTGTAATTTCCTATAAGTTTCCAAAAATCAACTCATAACTTTTTCCATAGACTCACAAGAATTTACTTTTGTGAAAGTAATTTTTTCACTCAAGTCTTGAGCTTTTTTTACCATTTCTTGTTCAGCTTTTTTATTAAGTTCATCTTCAATCTGTGTATCAACATTCACGGCAGATACACTAGCAAATCCTCATAATGCAATTATTGAGGCAATAGAAAATAAAATGTGTTTTGTTTTCATATAAATATATTAAATAAATAAAATCATATACACGACTATATAGATAAACGAATCATTTGCAAACATTGAGGCGACTTTTTTACATATTTTTTAAAAGCCATCACAAAACTATGCTCGCAGTTTCCATTCTAAGAACATTATCTCATAAATCAATAATTTTTGCAGTATTAAAAAGTTCCAAATCTTTGGGAGAGAATCATCCTTCAGGTCAAATAACTCCACATATATTATTACTTTCAATTTTATTCATTTCTCAATACGGAACTCAATCCATATTTGCAATAATTACATTTTTTCAATCCACAAAATCCTTCAATTCTTTCTCTGATTTCAAAAACTTAATTTCAGGAACCTGAATTCATCGTGATTGTTCTACTGCTTCATGTGAAATTTTATCCAAACGTTCAGCTTTTTTTTCATTTCGTTGACGAATTATTGAATGTTCACTTACCCAAAAATAGATATTTTGAACTCAAATTTCAGTTAATTTCTGTGTAATAAGCTCAGCTTTCTCTCGTTTATTTGGCATTGCAACCAGCATTGAAACGTCTTTCTTAGAAAAAGAAAAAGTCTGACCAGAAATTATTTCACCAGTTAAATCTTTATCAGTCCAATCCTGAATTGAAAGTTCATATCTAGTTGTTCATTTATCATCAGAATATTGTACACAGATTTTATCTCATTTTTTTATACGTAAAACTTTACGAAGTTGAGAAAGTAAATCTGGAACTGAAAAAAGTTCAATGTTATTTCATTTTACACGGACTTTATCTGCGTCTACATGGAATAATTGCATACATTTAAACTTAGATAAACGAAATCATTTTAGTAAATAAACACTATTTTTCAATTTAATCTTGAAATTCTATTGTCAGATATGTAAAATCTAGTCATAAAGAGTGTAAAATAAAATGTATAACTAATCCTAAAAAAACAAAAATGAAAAAGAAAGGTAAATTTGTAAAATTATCTCGTCCTTTTTGGAATAGCTACAAATTATTCCTGAAAGGTGAAATCTCTCGCGCTGAATTGCAAAAGAGCTTTGACATCCTAGATGACATAGTCTTCTTTAAAGAGGAATGTGACAAAAAGTGTGGAGTGCTCCAGAGCCTTAAGCAATTGGAACTCAAAAAACTTAATTCTCTCGTCGATTCGCTTCTCGCTGCAATGAAAGATGCCGATAATGAGACAAGAAAGGCCATTTCTCGGAAAGCTTTAACGGTTTTCATCAGTAATTATGCATGCTTTGCAAAAGGAAAAGCTAAGGGCATGAGCAAGGATATCCTCATCTATTTTGCTAACTCAGCAGGAGAGGCCAAAGAAGATGAGATTCTGAACCAAAAAATTTTGGAAATGTTGCACTTGCTTATATCTTCAAGAGATATCGTAAAGGATAAAGCAGCATTCATTCAACCTGACATCTTCAAACTCATCTGCATCTATGCTGCTTTGGCAGTATCAGATAAGGAGGGTGTGATCAAGTGTAACCAACTAGGAAAAGAGCTTTCCACAAAGTGGAATAAATCAACTCCTGAAACGGTTACCTTGTCAGTACTGAAGAAAAAAGAAAAGAATTCAAAATTGCCGATTTGCGAGGTTGATCTCCTGGAAAAGTATTCATTCTAAGTTGAGAAACTTTAAAATCAAAAAAACGGAGTCGTAGTTTTCTATGGCTCCATTTTTAAAATACAATATTTTATGATTTCAATTGTTTCATTAATTCAGCATTAACGGCCTGAGGGTTAGCTTTCCCTTGGGTTTTTTTCATAACTTGACCGACGAAGAATCAGATTACACTTTCTTTTCATCATTTGAATTGCTCAACTATCGCAGGATTTGCAGCCAAAACTTCACTTACAATTCCAGCTAATTGGTTATCGTCCATAGCAGGAGCGTCAAATCATTTTTCTTTAATTACTTCGTTCACAGATTTACCAGATTCCAATACTACATCAAACACGATTTTCAACTGATTATCAACCAGCTTTTTTTCTTTCTCTACTTGTAAAAATTCTTTGAATAAAGGCTGAAATTTATTCAAGAATCACTCCAAATTTCAGCAAGATTTCAAGAATGCAGTTCTCTCTGCAAATAATTTTTCAGCATCAACTCACTGTTTTTTAGCTTCATCAGAAACGGATTTCAACAAAGTTATTTCATCTCATTGCACGAAATCTAGCGCTCGTTTCATTGGTCAAACCATCCATTTTGCTACAGTTTTTGGTTCAAATCATTCATTTACCATTCAAAAGAAGAAATCAAACAATGATTTGTCTAATAGGAGAGCATTGATATATTCTTTATTAAATCAGAATTCTTTACATTTAGTAATATAATCAAAAGGACGGTCGATTTCTACTGTATCAAATTCTTTCAAATCATTTTCAGATAATTCCAAAGCTGGCATATCTGGCTCAGGAAAATAACGGTAATCAACTGCATCTTCCTTGCTTCTCATCATATATGAGGTATTTTCATCATCGGCTCGGCGACGAGTTTCCTGTGCTACAGATTCTCACTTTGAAATCAAATCCCGCTGGCGTTGACTTTCAGCTTCAATAGCTCTTTTTATCGCAGAAAAAGTATTAATATTCTTAAGCTCTACTCTAGTTCCAAGTGGATCTGATTCATTTTTACGAATAGAAATATTTACGTCCACACGCATCTGTCACTTTTCCAGGTCTGCATCTCATAAATCGTTCCATTTAGCCAAACGTTGAATTTCTTTTGCAAATTCTACAGCTTCATCAGCACTAGAAAAATCTGGATCAGTAACTATTTCCAAAAGTGGAGTTCATGCACGATTGAAATCGACCAGACTTTTTCAGTTTTCATGTATCATTTTGGCAGCATCACATTCCAAATGAGCTTCATGAATTGTTACAGTTTTTTGACTTTCGTAATTATTCAAGAAAAAAGACACTTTTCATTCGGTTATGATTGGATGATAGAACTGCGTAATCTGGAATCCCATTGGTAAATCAGGGTAGAAATAGTTTTTTCTATCAAATGAACTCTTTTTACTTAACTTTGAATTTAAAGCCTTTGCGAAATGGATAGCCTTCGTAACTACTTCTTGGTTCAGAAGTGGTAGGGCTCCAGGTTGTCATGTACAAACTGGACAAACATGAGTATTTGGTTTTGCAGAAAAATCCTGTTCATTTTTACATTTACAGAATATTTTTGCATTTGAATTTAGTTTTAGGTGAATTTCTAGTCAAATCGTGATAAGGTAATCCATAATTTTCCAATCCAAAAAATGATAAAATTCTGAATTTAAAATACTATTCTTAACTCCAAAATCAAGGAAAGAAAATAATTGGCCGATTTTTGACAAAAATGAAATTTTATGTATAATATGTTTAATATTTTATTTTGTTTGATAATTTCCATGAAAAATAATGGTATAAAAAGATCAAAGTCTCCAACATTAGTCTTATTCATTTTCGCGATTATTTGGCTTTGCTTTTACTGATTTTTAATGTTTCCAACTCATTTATTAATGTTTACATGAACTCAGGTACCTTGAATAGTAACTGATGTTATTGTCCATGAAGATGATGATGGCGATACTTATGAGCCTATAGTAAAATATACATGTGGTTGAATTACAACGGAACAAAAACAGTGATATAGCTCTAGTTCTCGTTATCGTGTATGAGAAAATGTAAAGGTATATTGTAATGAAAAAAATCCTACGAAATTCGCAATAAAATCATTTTCAAATTATCTGATGTTATTATTCCCATTAATATGATTAGTGGTCTTATATTTTGGAGCCAAAAATTTGTATGAAGAAATAAAAAGAAAAAGACTAAAAAATAAGTTATCCCAATATTGAGTACATGCAGAAGCTATTATTTCTGAAATTAAAAATACAGGAGCTATGATGAATAATGTTCCTTGATGCAAAATTATAGCAACATACGACTGAAAAATATTTACCAGTGAAACTATTTATGCGTCACTAAAATATATACTGAAGGAATGAGATAAAATTGATATTTATATAGATCCAATTAATTCCGAGGATTATTGGATGGACACAGACAGTATTTTTGATAGACCAATCAGAGATGATTATAAACCAAGTAGTGCAGATAAATTAAAGAATAATCAGAGTGTAGTACAAAATCTTCAACAAAATTTTGTAGAAAACAATTCATCTAGTGACACAGCATGAAATGATACAATAACTACAATTCCAAGAACTCCTAAACTATCAGATAAAAAATGTCCAATTCATAGGGTGAAAAGTGGTTATTGAGCTGGTATAGTATTTTCGCTTATATGATGATTAATTTTAATAATATCTCTGGTTAATTTTATAAGTGGTATTTGAGGGGATCCTTTATCTATATCTGATTTATTGCCAATTATCTTATTTTGAGGAGTATTTTTAACAGTATGACTCATATTATTAATTCCTAAAATAAAGAGAAATAAAAAGAAAAAAAGATTGATGGAATGATGAATAAAAAAGGATGCCATGATAACAGAGGTTTCTTCTAATGGTGTAGAAATAAATAAACAGAAATGATATATTATATCAGCAATATATGATGGTAAAATATATAAAAGTGCGCCAGTCTATGCTGACATTTATTACTTAGTCGAAGAATGAGATGAAATTGATATTTATGTAGGTACATGATGAGATGAAGATTATCGAGTAGACATAGATAGTATATTCTATAGAGAGCCTAAACCTTCATACTATGAGATGCCACATTCAATATGAGATGTTTTTAGTGCTATCAAAAAAGCATTCAAAAATAATGGGACAAACCAATAATATCTAAGAATTATTGTATCAGAATAATAAACTAAAGATATTGACTTAATCAAATAAAAATATATTATATAATCAATAAACATAACATCAAAATAAAATTCTAAATCCTATGCTTTATCATGTCATTATTGCCTTAAACCCTAAAGGCAAACGAAAAATCGGTCAGATTATTTCCGTCCTCGAAAAAAAAGGACTGGAACTCGTGGAAATTAGGAAGAAAGCTATGCGTCCCCAAGTCGTAAAGTTTCCAAACACGAGGCTACTCGTTGTTCAGCATCTGCTCGGTGAGCTCGAGGCTATGGACTACTATCGTGAAAGATTTTCGGATCTAATTTTGCAAGCAAAACTGAATCATTTTTATGGGAACCATGTTGAACTGTTCTTCGAAAATGAGGAAATAGATTTTGATCCACAAGATCTTTGGGAAGATATCTGTGGCGAAGTCTTTAAAAATGAGAGAGAATTCCCAATCATGTTTGTTGTCACAACGAGTGGAGAGAATGGCATCAATGTCCCATTCATTCCTGATGATTTTGATTTGGAACGTCCATGTCGGATCAGACTTCACACATTGAGACCACGGCAAGATTAGTCTCATTTGAATCTATCGGTAAGAAGTCGCATTGTTGAATCAACAGTGTGACTTTTTTAAAAAATCAGATTTATTTGCTTGTTCCCTTTTAGTTTGACTTAAATGATAAAAAATATATAATATAAAGACAGAACGTTAAATTAAAAATTTTTTGAGTATGGATAGATTTAACGATTACAAAGAAACAAATCCAACTACAGAAAAATCGGAGTTGGATGAGAAAAAAGGGAAATGTGAAATCGACGAAGAGACTAAGAAGTGGATTCAAGCGTACATGTTATGGTATTGGCTTGGCATTGTGATTTTATTTGTAGTCATCTTCGGGGCAGTAGTTGTTTTCAATCTACGTGTACATTTCTAAACTGAAATTTTAATGGTGGCGGGTGTATCCTACCACCATTTTCTAAAAATATTGAGTTGAAACTCACAGCAACATGAATTGATTTATTTAAAGAAAAAAATAGAACTCTGATGTAAATAGAAAGTCAAACTAAAAACTTTGGAATATGGATACTCTTAATGGTTACGGAGAAATGAATCCAGTTTCTATGTACGATGCCGAGCTTGAGAACTGGTTAGACAAGTGTAAGACGGAAGAAGAGAAAGATGAGGCAGTTAAAGAGTATGTTTCTATGAGACTAATGGCTCTTGGTGCAGCAATTTTGATTTTGCTTGTTTCACTAATAATTATTGGAGCTGTCATCTATCTCTTCAAGTGACTATTGATGGTGGCTAGGAATTCCTAGTCACCTTTTTCTTAAAATTTCTTCTTGTAAAGAATGTATTTTTTTATTATACTTATATAGTTTTAGTACAGCCACAAATCTATGACATATAATCCATACGATTTCTATTTCAAGAAAGCTAAGAAAGAGTGATATAAAGCCAGAAGTGCATTCAAACTGGAAGAAATTCAGAATAAATTTCATTTAATTGATAAAAATACGAAAACCGTAATAGATATTGGTTGTGCACCGGGAAGCCGAATGCAATATACGATTTCATTACTCCACAAAATGCACGTGAAAGATTACCAGGTTTTTGGATTTGATTTGAAAAAAGTGAATATGCAATTACCATGAATGCATACTTACGTCCAAGATATCACAGAGCAAGATAAAGTGGATGCAATTTTTGCTGAAAATGGTATTGAGCAGGTGGATTTCATTCAATCTGATATGGCACCAAATACGATAGGGGATAAGGAAACTGATGCAATTAGATCAATCGGACTCTTAGAACAGACTTTGCGAGTTTATGATAAATATCTCAAACCTGATGGGAAATTCTGTACGAAAATATTTATGGGACCTGGATTTGACGAATATGTCGTAAATCTCAAGAAAAAATATGGATGAAAAAATATCAAAGTTTTTAAGCCTGAAAGCTGTAGAAGAGAGAGTAAAGAAACGTACGTAATCAAAATTTAATTCTTCAAAATTTATTCGCAATGCTACTTATCTGAGATATACATTTGAATAGTAGAATAAAAGACAAACTTCTCAGTTCACTCAAATCTTTTATTCAAGAGCATAACGAAGAAAAAAATCTGATTTTTCTTTGAGATTTTGTATATCATTTCAGTTATGATAGAAACGCACTTTTGGAACTTTACGACTTATTTTTGGAACTTTATACTCAGTGAAAAAATCTCTACATTTTGGCGTGAAATCACGACCGACTAGGAAATAGATTTGTCTTTGAAGAATGAAGAAAAGCATTTGAAATTCTATCCAGAATGAAAAATTCAGATAATGAAATCTGTTTCATAACTAAGCCATTCGTGAAAGAAATTGAATGAAAAAATATCTGTTTTTTGCCTGCGATGCTTGAGATTGATGAAAAAGATTTTCCATGAATTGATGAACTAAAAGACCAAAAATATGTTGAAGAAATGAAAAGTAAAAACAAAAATCTGACTTTTTCGATGCAGCTAAACTTGATTGTTGAACGATTTACCAAAAAATATTCAGATTTGACCTTGATTCATCACTACTATGTGGAATGAGTATCCTTTCCATGACAAAAAGCTAAATTCAGCTTCAGAGATAGAGCTTTATCTCAGCATTGGCTAGACCAGGCGAATTTGCAAATTATTTCATGACATTTGCATCAGGCTTTTGCATACAAAAACTACCTTTGCACATGAAGTCTGCGAGCAACATCTCCACTTGAAATAGATCAGATTAAATATTTTTGGATTTGGAATGATGGGAAATTTGCGGCTCACGAAACAGGGATAAATTATTATTTCACGATGGAGAGAAAAACTGGAAATGCTGATTTGTTTACTCAGTCTTTTCAGGCGATTTCAGAAAATGATATTATCTCGCACTGGAAATCTTTGCAAAATTCAGACAATTTCAGGGGTGCTTCGTTCACGGTGGAAGCAAATTATAAGGATAGTTTAGACATGAAAAATGTTTCGCTTTCTTTGTCGGTGGAGAAACTTCAATACGATAATATGGATGAGTTTGTGGAGCCAAAACTTCAGCAATCTCTCCAAAATGTTCAGCTCAAAAAGGATACGAAATCTACAGAAAAGCTGTTGGAACAATTAGAAAAACCTGATTTAGCAGGGCAGTTAAGTTTCTGAAATTGGTTAGAATTACTCAAAAAGTTTCTCAAAAAGCAATATCCAGACGATTATGAGGACTATGAAAAGTTGTTACAGGAAATGAAAATTTTGTAGAGAATTATCTTTTTAATAGATAGGCTACCACAAAACAAGCTATTAATATTATTATTAATATAGAGATAACGATAATCGTATTTTTAATTCTTTTTTTCTTGAGATTCTTATCGTTAGTCCTAATAATTCTTATGAGGTTTACAATTCATATAATGAATATTGCTATAGCAGTAAGCCGTTGAATAGCATTTAATACCGAATTTATGGGGTTCATCGTATTTGGTACTCAATATACTGATTGCTGAGGTTCATATACTGGTTCACTTCGTTTAGCATATGAAAATGTTTCATTTATATCAGCTAAAGCTTTGGAAGAAAATGAAATAATAGCAATCCAGAGTGTAGCTAAACTTACTTTTATTTTATTGAGAAGTTTTTTCATAGATCAGTAATATTTACGGAATAAAGCATTATTCACAGAATACTATAAATATTTCTTTAAAAATCGAGGTAAAACCAGTAGGATTACAACTAAAATTATCAATATAGAAATAATAATAACAGCATTTTTAATCTTCTTTTTCTTTAAAGTTTTGTCATCAATTTTTCTAATTTTTATAAAACTCACAATTCCAATAATAAAAGTTATAGCTATAAGTAATCGAGGAACTATTTTTATAATCGTATCTACAATTGTCGTTGTCTGTTCAATGTGTGAAGAAAATGACGGTACTCAATATAGTCACTGTTGTCATATTGGCTCAGTTCTGGTTATTATTCAATAATCTGGCTGAGGATCCACCCATTCCCAATTTCCTTGCCCTTTAACTTTGAACGGAAATGATATTAGAGCAGTCCGAAATGCAGCCAGACATGATTTTATTTTGCTAAAAAATTTTCTCATTGTTAGTTTTTATTAAAATAAATCATTTCGTAAGGACATTTATTTTGTATATTCTCTTCAAAATTCCAAGTATGATAAGCTCCACCTAGACAAAAATCCCAAAATTTACATTTCTCGCAATGTTCACATTTTGTTCTATCCATTGTCCTAAATTCTTTATATTTATTATCCCATACATCTTTGAAGTTATCAGTTTTAATATTTCCCTGTATTAAGCTTTTTATCCTTGGCACATTTGGACATACGAATAAATCTCAATTATACAAAATGCTTGCAATATTTATTCCTGTCCTACAATAGAAATAGTATTTTCTAACCTCTTTTTCATATTCTAATCCCAAAAAACCATTACAACCATATGTGACTTCCATTTTTTTGTTATTTTTCTTGGATTTAATAAAATCTAGTACCTTTTTTATCTCTGTACCATTCAACAATAAATCATCATTTTCATTAGCTCTTCATATCGGGTCCATTGAGACTAATCTCCAAGAATCAATTCATAAATCAAGCATAATTTCATATAATTCATCAATTTGATCAATATTACTTTTATTAAATACAGTCGTAACCTGAATCACATTCACAAAATTAGCTTTTTTCAATTTTTTAATATTTTCGATAATGATTTTATAAGAATTTGGCACTCATCTAAAATCATTATGAGTTGCTTCTAAACCATCGATACTGACTGAAATGGTTTCCATATTTGCTTTTCTTAATTTTTCAATATTTTCATCATTCATTAAAATTCAATTCGTAGTCATTCCCCAGTGAAAACCTAACTCATTTGTAGCATACTCCATGACTTCGCATAAATCTTGCCTAACTAGAGGTTCTCCACCTGTAACATTTATAAGAATTTTACTCGCATCCATATCTTGTGCTATTTGTTTGAATCAATCCTTTATTTCTTGAGTTGTTAATTCACCTGAATATTTTTTACATTCTGCATTACTACCACAATGTTTACAGTGTGCATTACAAGAAAGAGTACACTCCCAAAACAAATCTATTAAATGGTGTTCTTTCATCTCTTTTTCCTTATACTTTTTTAGCATAGCTAGTTCACCTAATTTATATATCTTTTTAAGCATTATTTTCGTAAAAATAATTTATAAGATAAATATTGTTTCCAACATAAAAATCTTAGTAAAGGGTATCCAAATTTCAATATAAATATTGGTTTTATTCAATCAATTTTAACAATTCCTCCTTTGCGGCTTCCAACTGATTATCAGTTCAATCCTCTTTATATTTCTCGTAATCTCGTTCAACCTCAATATCAGGAGTAATTCATTCTTTATCAATATTTACATCATTTGGAGAATACCATTTTCAAACGGTATATTTCAAACTTGAACCATCTTTGAAATCTTCTACAGCCTGAATGCTTCATTTTCCGAAAGTCTGCATTCAGATTATAGTTTTTCATTCTTCTTGAAATTTTAAAGCGATGATTTCTCCAGCACTCGCAGTGAGTTGATCTACGAGAATTACGATTGGATAATTTCAAAGTTCTCACCTTCATTTTGAAACATGGTCAACATCTTCGTATGCTTTATATTTGCTTTTTACTAGTAAAGTGTCTTTTGGAAAGAAATGCCCGAGTAATTTTACGGCTTCTTCTAAGAATCATCAGCTATTTCCTCTCAAATCAAGAATAATTCCATCAATTTTTCCAGCTGCTGTAATCGCGTCACTTACTTCCTCCAAAAGTAGAGCAGTAGTTTTATTAGAAATGATAGAAACCTCTAAATAAAGCAGATTTTTACCATCTTTTTTAATTACTTCTGAAGTTACAGATGGAATGCTCACGTCATCTCTTTCAATAGTCACCAAAAATCTACTATTTTCTTCTCATTTTTTTCATTCTCTCTCAATGAAAAGATTTACTTCAGTTCATTTTTCTCATCTAATTAACTGCACGACCTCAGTTGCAGTCAAATCTTCCAAAGTCTGATCCTCTACCATATAAATTCTATCAAGAGGAAGTAATCCAGCTCTTGCGGCAGGAGAGTTCTTTAAAACTTCAGAAATTACTACATAATTTTCTTGCTTCTCAATGACTGCTCAAATTCAAGCAAATCCTGCACTATCCTCTAGTTCATTCATTAATTCAGTATTATCCTCTTCTTTCAGATAAACTGTATATGGATCATCAATGGCTCCAACATATCCAACCAAAGCTCATTCTACCATGTCAGCTTTTGAACCACTCAATATTTCATCATCATAAAATTCTTCATCTAATATTTCATCAATTGCTCAAAATTTTGTATATCTTGATTCATGTTTTTCTAATAATTTACTCAAAACTGTATCCTGTTTCCAAATCATTAATCCTCATCAGATTATCATTCAGAAAACTATAAAAAGTATTGCGTCCAAAATGTATATTTTATGCGATTTTCTACTATTCATCAACTCTCAAATTAAAAATAAAATTACAATATTCAATTATAACATTCTATCATTAAAATACAATTTCAAAAAACTATCTATTTGTGACATCTTCATAAATTTCCAAAATTTGACCATTTTTCACAAAAACTACATCCATTCTGATATCTTCAATCCAGTTCTCGTTTATATTTTGCAGATAATTTTCCAAAGTCCTCTGTAAAAATCAGATTTTTTTGGGTGTGACATAATTATCGAGATCGTCTATATCATTCACGGTTTTTACTTCAATTACCACTAATTCTCATCATTTTCTCATCAAAAGATCGATTTCTCATCACTGGATTGTGTAATTTCATTTTAATAATTCGTATCAACTACCCAGATAATGCTGTTTTACCAATCATTCGTTCTTGTATCAGATTTGTTTATTATTCATTGGTTTTAAAATTAATAAAAACCAGAACTAAAAATAATAAATATCTTTCCAAAAACAAGAAAATCTTAGATATATAACGGTGATTCATCCATTAAAAAATACACATAAAAAAAGTCCCCGATTTTTTGCTTTTAAAAAATTTTAGAGTATAATATGATTGTCTTTGTATTATTTATACGTAGATGAAAAATGGCAGAAAATAACGTACAAACAGTTAATTATAGGGATTTACTCAATAAAGCAATTCTTGAATCTGATATTGTGAAGATTTTTGATTATCTTTTAACAATATGAGTAGAAGAAGGTGCATCAGATATTCATATCGAACCCTTTGAAAACTATTGTAGAATTAGAATCAGAATTGACTGAGTCTTGGAAGAATTGGTGCAATATCCAAAGTCTTTCCACGATTCTATTATTTCTAAATTTAAGATTGAGTCTGGACAGATGAGACCCGATGAAAAAAGATTGCCTCAGGATGCCAGAGTTTCTGCTACAACTGAAACAAATAAAGAAATCGATCTGCGTGCCAACACTTTGCCTACAGTTTGGTGAGAAAAATTGGTAATGCGTATTGTGGATAAATCTAAGGAAATTCCACCTCTTTCTTCACTTTGACTAGAGTGATCAAATGGACGTATTATGCAAAAGAATCTTGCATACCCAAACTGAATTATTTTGAATACATGACCTACTGGATCATGAAAAACTACAACATTGTATTCAGCTCTTTCAGATATTAATAAAGTTGAAGTAAATATTACTACATTCGAGGACCCGGTCGAAAATAAAATGTTATGATTAAACCAGGCACAGGTTAGATCCGATATTGGATTTACATTCCTTTCATGACTTAGATCTGCATTGAGACAAGACCCTGATATTATCATGGTGTGAGAGATCCGTGATAGAGAAACTTTGGAAATGGCGATGGAATCTTCAATGACCTGACACCTTGTATTTTCCACAGTCCACACCAATTCGGCCGTAGAAACTATTACCAGGGTGGCAAAAATGGGAGCAGAGCCTTACATGATTGCCGGTACTTTCAACCTAGTAATCGCACAGAGACTTTGAAGAAAAGTTTGTACTAATTGTGGTCAAAAGGTAAAAATCAGACCAGAAGATGAAGTGAAATTTAAAAATGCTAAAAATTCGTTCCGTACGTTTGATAAAGATTTGTTAAAGAAAGAACTTCAATTACGTAATATATCACAAGAAGAATGGAATGATTTCTTCGTAAATTGATATGTAATGGAATGAAGTTGAAAAGATCCAAAAACTGGAGAAGTTTGTCCAGTATGTAAATGAAGTGGATATAAGTGAAGACTTTGAATTTATGAGATGATGGACTATACAGATGATATTAAATGATTACTTATTGACTGAAAATCAGCATTTGAAGTTGGAAAATTTGCACTTAGTAGATGAATGATTGATTTGGAGAGAGACGGAATATTTAAAGCTATGAAATGAGAGTTCGATCTGCACGAAGTGTACAGATTCGTAAAACTTCAAGATGTATAATATTTTATTACTTTAATTTAGCTAATGGGATTCTTTCAAACATTACAGGACAAAATTGATGGAATTATGATTGAATTAAATAAGCCTAATTTGGCATCAAAGGCTAACTTTTTTAGACTTCTTGCAGTATCACAAAAAGCTGGTCTTTGAGTACGTGATTCCCTAAAGTCTCTTCAACAATGAGAAAAAAGTAAGTGAATGCTTTTAATCATTAACGATATGATTGATAAACTTACAGAATGAGCATCTTTAGCAGAGGCTATGGAAACTCAGTCATATTTCTTTAATTCAGACGAAATTGAGCTCATCAGATCTACAGAAATTACAGGTAATTTAACTCAGACACTTGAAGAAATCGCAATTAACTTGGAAGAATCACAGGAAATTAATGCAAAAGTAAAAAAGGCAGCTGTTTATCCAGTAATGATGATATGATTGACTATTATAGCAACTGCAGTTCTATTGATTATGGTATTCCCAAATATCATAGATATGTATTGAGATCCTTCAGAATTGCCATGAATTACAAAATTTTTCTTATCAGCATCTGATTATTTGAGAGCAAATTGGGGTAAAATAATATTAGTTGTCATCGCAATTATTGTAGCATATAACGTAGCATATAGTAAATGGTTATTATTTAAAATATGAATGGATAAATTACTTCTCATAACTCCTATCGTTAAAAATGTGGTAAAACTATTCTATATGAGTAGATTTACCTCATTACTTGCTCAATTCTATGAAGCTTGAGTTAGTCCAATCATAGCATTCAAATTATTGGCAAGTATCTTCGATAACTTCCATTATAAGAGAAAAATGATTGAAGTTAGAAATTCAATTAATGCATGATTCTCAATTTATGATTCACTAGAATGAACGGATTTATTCGATCCAATCCTAATTAATATTATTAATGTATGAGAAAATACATGATCATTGCCTAATGTGTTAAAGAGAATTTCACCATTCTATGCTAGTACATTAAAAAATAATATTGATGCGTTGATGGCAACTTTAGAGCCGTTGCTCATGTGTTTCATTGCCTGAATGATTGGTTCATTACTTTGAGCGATTTATTTGCCTATGGCTGATATGGTAAACCAAATCAACTAATAATAAAAAACAAAAAGCTGATTTAAATGATCAGCTTTTTTCATAAAAATATTTTAGTACATTCACATTCATCCTCACATTCCTGCACCTGCATCTCATGCATGATTACAACTACATTTATCTTCAGGTTTATCTACTACTACAGCTTCAGTAGTCAATAACATAGCAGCAGTACTTACAGCATTTTCAAGTGAGACTCTGATAACTTTAGCAGGATCGATGATTCCAGCTTTTTTCAAGTTAGTAAATTCTCCAGTTCTAGCATCGAATCCGAAATCCATATCTTTAGATTCTTTAATTTTTTCTACAACCCAGTCTCATTTGAAACCAGCATTATCAGCGATTTGTTTTAGTGGATATTGAATAGCTTGTTGGATAATTTCCACAGCAACCTGTTCTTCTTGATCTTCAAGTTTCATCTTTCCAAGAGTTTTAGAAAGCTGAACCAAAACACTTCCTCATCCAGCAACAATACCTTCTTCAATAGCAGCTCTAGTAGCATTCAAAGCATCTTCTATCTTGAATTTCTTATTCTTCATTTCCATTTCAGTAGCAGCTCAAACTTTGATTACAGCTACTCATCCAACTAGTTTTGCCAATCTCTCAGCTAATTTTTCTTTATCATAATCAGACTTTGTAATTCAGATTTGAGCTCTGATTTGATTAGCTCTATCATTAATTTCATCGGTATCTCATTTACCATCAACGATAATTGTTTCATCTTTGTTTACAATTACTTTATCAGCTTTACCAAGCATATCTATAGTTGCATCTTCCAGTTTAATTCCTAATTGGTCAGTAATCAATGTAGCTCCAGTTACAGTTGCGATATCTTTCAAGATTTCCTTTTTTCTATCTCCAAATCCAGGAGCTTTTACTGCAACTACGTTAAGCATTCCTCTAATCTTGTT
>JAEEGL013113944.1_pt1 | contig 22015 bp, 19 predicted proteins | sample 9134231 | NCBI WGS metagenome assembly JAEEGL01 (sample SAMN16246548, study PRJNA631951) | gut metagenome | biome: gut microbiome; feature: rumen; material: fiber-attached | host: Bos | place: Iran: Karaj | collected 2018-10 | reverse complement strand
TGTGGCTGGAGCACAGGGACATCTGATTGATAAGGAAGCCAATATCGCTGCGGTAAAGGAATTCCTGTACACCGAAGACTAAGCAAGAAAGGGCAACCAAGTACTGACCGGACTGGCAGGCTGACGAATCCCTGGAACATACCGAAGCCTGCCCGCGGAAATAAAATTCCGCGGGCAGCACTATATCCCGGTATAAAACCCGGGACGGCGGAGCCTACTTATTTTTAAGCAAGGCTTTCCGCAACGATAATCGTCACAATTCCATTTAGTTATACGGAACCACAGTAACGTTCACGTTGTCATCCTGAGCAGGGTCGAAGGATCTCCTTTGTGGTTGAGGAATCTCGAACGTAATAGGAACATCCAATTGCCAATAAATCCAATAATTCAGAATTTTACTCGAAGGGAGATGAGAGCACTGTACGCTTACTGTTACTTCTGCGAAACCCAGAAATGCTCTACCATTGCCGCTCTCATCCGCCGTACCTTAAACGAAACTTGCTTTTCTCCGGAAATTATACAGCGCAAGTGGACTAAAGGCATCTGCGAAGAGGTTCGGCATTCTTGGCTTCCTGGGTATATATTCCACTACACAGAAGAGCCACAGGACAATCCTCTCCATATTCCTGGTATTATCCGCCGTCTGGGAAATGGCGAACTCAAGAATGAAGATCTGGCTTTTGCTAATATGCTTTATAACCATGATGGAGTCATGGGTACCATTCAACTTGCGGAAGAAGGACAATACTGCACAGTAGATGATCCACTCTGGCAGAAGATGGAGGGGAAAGTTATAAAAATTGACCGTGGACGAAAACGTTGTTGTGTGGAGTTTACCTTTGATGGTATTCGGCGCACTGTTTGGCTGGGATATGAAATGATTCAGCCCAAAGAGAATGACAAACTACAATCATCACAAACATAGTAAGTAAATACAGTATCTACATAATACTGACAACATATAAATATATATCGTATCAACTTATGAAGAAAATCTTCAATACCAACATAATAGACAGCAATGACATAGGAGATGTAGAATTATGATCAAACATATCGGATCGTATCTAAAGAAAAGCAGTTACAAGCTTTTTGCGTATAAAGGTATTCATTTAGTACTGTCAGTTGGTTTGTTTTACATATTCTTTATTTTGTTCAGGTATGGCTCATTAACAAATGTAGATAAATATGGATTTAGATATAATTATTTTGTTGCATTGATATATGGCGCTATGATTGTGTTTTTTGTGAGGACGTATAATGCTTATCTTCTTGGCTATACCAGAGTCAGGACATTAGTTTTTGGGCAGTTCCTTGCACAATTGCTTAGTATAGTAATACTTTATTTTGTTATTTCTATAGCATGGAATAAATTCAACAATTTTCTTATTTTCCTTCCTATGCTCATTGCTCAAATTATCTTAGATGTAATATGGTCATATTATGGGAATATTATTTTCTATAGATTATATGGAAAAAGAAAAACGTTGCTTATTTATAGAAACCAGATTGATAAAATACGGTTTGGCACAATAAAAGGAAAACCAACAGAACGTATGTATGAAGTAATAGATGAACTTCAATATGATGGTTCCTTTTCTGCGTTGAAAGATAAACTTCAGGGGTATGATACTATTTTCGTTGCTGGGGTTAATTCACGTTGCAGAAATGGTATATTGAAATATTGTAAAGAAAACAATGTATACGGTCTTTTCCTTCCGCATATCGGAGACACAATTATGCAGGATGCCAAACATATTCAGGCATTTGATTCTCCTGTTTTAGCAATTAGTAGAAAAGAATTAAGTCCTGAATTTGCCATTATAAAGAGATTGTTCGATATTGTTTCTTCTGGTATAGCTCTGATTCTCTTAAGTCCGATTATTCTAGTTACTGCACTAGTGATTAAACTCTATGATGGTGGACCTGCTTTCTATCGGCAAACACGTCTTACTCGGGATAGTAAAGAGTTTCAGATCCTTAAGTTTCGCTCAATGCGAGTAGATGCAGAAAAAGATGGAATTGCCAGATTGAGCACAGGAGAAAATGACGATCGGGTCACTCCTGTAGGAAAGATTGTACGCAGATATCGCCTGGATGAAATTCCGCAACTTATAAATATATTCAAGGGAGATATGTCAGTTGTGGGACCTCGTCCGGAAAGACCTGAAATTGCTGAACAGTATTGTCAAAGCATGCCAGAGTTTAAACTGAGACTTCAGGTGAAAGCTGGGTTGACAGGATATGCTCAGGTATATGGCAAATACAACACATCTCCTTATGAAAAACTCGAATTTGATCTTCTTTACATAAATAATATGAATATTCTTATTGACGTGCAGCTATGTTTTGCAACACTGATGACAGTATTTAAAAAAGAAAGTACTGAAGGAGTTGAAGGCATTACAGCTGAGATATCTGATACAAAATAAGCGAAAGAAGATTGAGTCATGAAGATAATCATATATACAGAAGAATACTATCCCACATGTGCTGCCTGCTCATATCGTATGCAGGTTCTTGCAGATGCCTTTCTTGCACATGGACATGATGTGACTGTACTTACCAGCGCAAGGAATAAAGACAATGGAAGCATTACAGGAAGAAAGGAAAAGATACTTTATTCTCCTGCAATCCGCATGAAAAAAAAGACAACAGTCATGCGCCTTTTGAATAATTTGAGCTTTGGTATCACGTCTTTATTTACAGCATTAAAAGCGGGAAAGGCAGACATTGTTATTGTTACATCACCACCTCCGTTATCCACACCATTTGGCGGCATGATAGCTTCCTGCAAACGGGCCAAGTTAATCTATGATGTGAGAGACATTTGGCCAGATGTAGCATTAGAGATGGGAAGTTTTTCAGAAAATAGTATTTTTTGTAGAGTGTTTAGAAAAATCGCATATCATCTATATAAAAAAGCTGACTTGATAACAACGGTTTCTCCAGGTAAAGTAGACAAGATACAATACTATGTAAAAATGCTACTGGGGAAAAAGTCAGGTCCAGAGCATGTTGATAAAGTAAAACTCGTTAGTAATGGATTTGATGAAACAATTCTGGATGATTCAATAGATAAAGAATTGATTTCACAATATGAACTCGATAAAAAGTTTACATGTGTATATATTGGAAACATAGGTTTGGCGCAGGGATTGGATACGTTATTGAAAACAGCAGAAGAAACAAGGCATAAAGAGGTTCAGTTTCTTCTGTTTGGAACAGGCGCAGAAAAAAGCTTGTTGGAAGAAAAAGCCAGACATCTGGAGAATGTGCATTTCTGCGGAGTGTTGCCGCATGAAAAAGTAAAAACAATTCTTAATGCAGCGAAAATCAGTTTCATCCCATTAAAAAACGCCAATATGAAAGATAGTATTCCAACAAAAATATATGAGGCGTTAGGGAATGGTTGTCCGGTGTTGCTTATGGCGGAGGGTGATTCTTGCGATATCGTTAAGGCTTCTGGATTGGGCAAAACAATATCGCCAAGTAATCCGGAAGGATTAGCAAATGCTTTTGATGATATTGTAGATCATTACACTGAATATGAAGCACAAAGACAATACGCTGTACGATTGATGGTTGATGGATATTCCAGACAGAAGATTGCAGACAAGTTTGTAAAAGAACTGATGGGAGAGAGTAAAAATGATTAATGTTATTGGACTTGGCTACATCGGACTTCCTACTGCACTTATGCTTGCTTCCCATGGCGTCGAAGTTATTGGCACAGATTACAATCATCAAGTAGTGGAAACGCTGAAAGCTGGAAAAACTACATTCAAAGAAAAAGGTTTGGATGAGCTGTTTCAGAATGCAATAAATGCCGGCATCAAATTCTCAACAGAATACCAGGTAACAGATATTTATATTGTTTCTGTTCCTACGCCATATGATAAATTCAGCAAAAAAGTGGATGCATGTTATGTAGTCGCTGCTGTCAAACAGGTACTGGAAGTATGTCCTGATAAAGCAACAATAGTCATTGAATCTACAGTTTCACCTGGAACAATAGATAAGTATGTCAGACCAGTAATAGGTGACAAGCAGATCAATCTTGTACACGCTCCAGAACGTATTATTCCTGGGAATATGGTATATGAACTTCTTCATAACAACCGGACAATTGGCGCAGATGACAGACAAATAGGTGAGAATGTCGCAAAACTCTATGCATCCTTCTGTCAGGGAGAAATTGTTGTAACCGATATTCGCACAGCGGAAATGACGAAAGTTGTTGAGAATACCTTCCGTGCAGTCAATATCGCATTTGCTAATGAACTGGCCAAGATTTGTCATCATGACAAGATGGATGTTTATGAGATCATTCGGATCTGCAATATGCATCCTCGCGTCAATATTCTTCAGCCTGGCCCCGGCGTTGGTGGACATTGCATTTCTGTTGATCCTTGGTTCCTTGTGGGTGACTATCCATCCCTAGCAAAAGTGATAGATGAATCCATGAAAACAAATGACGGAATGCCGGATTTTGTACTGAATCGTATTTATGAGATTATGAAGGAAAAGGGGCTGAAAGATATCAGCCGCGTTGGATTATATGGTCTTACTTATAAGGAAAACGTGGATGACATGAGAGAATCTCCTACACTTCAGCTTCTTGAAAGTCAGGAAAGGCATCTTGCTCCAGGTCTGAAAGTTTATGATCCCTTCATTACGGAAAGTGTTGTATCTAACCAGTACCATGATTTGGAAACATTCCTAAATGATATAGATATGATTGTTATCATGGTTAAACATGATGAAATAAAGAAGAATATGGACAAGTTGTACAATAAAACGGTTTTGGATTGTCATAATATTATTCCTAATGCATATCATCTATAAGACATAGAGCTTTTTCATTGTGTAATGTGGGCGTTCTGTTGTATTTATAACAGATATTTGAGTAAGATATGAACTGTAAATAACTTTTAAGGAATGAAATCAATGCTTACAATATCAAAAACAAATATGACAGGGAAAGCTCTGCTATGCTTAAATAATGGAGAGCTTATTGTGTATAAAAAGGGGAAAATCATAATCTATAGAGATGAGAACATAGTCAAGACAATTAATTTGCCTACATCTTTATTGAAGAAAACTCTATGCAAATTACGAATTATTGACAGATTATTGCATGCAGATATTAGATGGGCTGTTGAGATTAACACACAGAAGATTCTTTTTCTTTTTCAAAATGCTATCTATTTAGCTGACATTCAAACAGGAGTCATAAAAAAAGAATTTTCGGGTTTCAGGGGACAACCTTTTTCCGTGACAAGGGACAATAAAAGAATCCTGATAGGTGATTATGGGACAAATGATGATAGAAAAAAGGTGAATATATACGAACGAAAAGATGGAAAGTGGGAAGTAGTATACTCATTTCCGGAGCATTCGATCAGGCACATACATAATATAGTCAAAAGTACAGAAGGGTTTTATATTTTAACGGGTGATGAAGATAGTGAAAGTGGGATTTGGTTTGCGGATAATAGATTTACAATTGTCAAACCTATTCTAATCGGATCACAACAATACAGATGCTGTCAGATGTTTGAGGAAAAAGGAACAGTATTATATTTAACAGATGCACCATCAGAATCGAATCATATTTACACACATATAAATGAGAATACAAATGAAATTTCAAAGATTCCGGGTACTTGTATATATGGGATAAACGCTTTTGGAGGATTATTATTCTCAACCACAGTTGAAGCAGAGGCACACGCTAAAAACAAATGGTCTTATTGGTTATCCCAAAAGCCAGGGGCAGGTATTAATGGAATTGATACACATATTATGTTTTTAAAAGATAAGAAATGTACTGATCTAATATGTTTTGAACATGATAGAAAGCCATTACGCCTCTTTCAATATGCTACAGTATATTTTGCAAATGGGAATGATAAGAATGCTGTATATTGTACGCCATTATCTGTCAAAAAGCATGATAACAGAATATTTAGAATTATGAATTCATCTGATAAAGGATAAATAATAGTATGAAGATCTGTGTTTGTGGGAATTTTGCAAAGAGAGGATCAATACCTAATGAAGGGCAATCTATAAAAACAAAGTGTTTGTTTGATGCTCTCGTAAATCAATATGGTTCAGAATCGGTCTTGGCGATAAATACCTATGGCGGAAAAAAAAATATTATTAAAGTACTTTATAAAATATATAAGGCTCTAGCCACATCAGAGAACTTGGTAGTATTGCCGGCGCAAAGCGCATTGAAACTAACGCCATGTATAAATGTAATCAATTGTATTTATAAACGTAGTATACATTATATTGTAATTGGTGGATGGCTTGATGAATATGTTGCTAAGCACAAAATAATTGGTAGGGCATTGAAGAAATACTCTGGTATTTATGTAGAGACTCATACAATGAAGACCCAATTGGAAAAGAGAGGATATAGAAATATTATATATATGCCCAACATGAGGGAAATCCATACGATAGATCAAACAAATACGGTAGGAATAGATAAAAAGCCCTTGCGCTTATGTACATTTAGCCGAGTTATGAGAGAAAAAGGCATTGCTGATGCGGTTGACATTGTAAAAAAGATCAATGATAGTAATAATCAAAAAGTATACACACTCGATATATATGGCCCAGTTGAAAAGGGTGAAGAAGAATGGTTTAGACAATTATCATCAACATTTTCAGATGCTATTACCTATAAAGGTATTATTGAATATAATCGCACGGTAGAAGTGCTGCATGACTATTTTGCATTGCTCTTTCCGACACACTTCTATACAGAAGGCATTCCTGGAACAATTATTGATGCATTTGAAAGTGGTTTGCCTGTTATATATTCCAGATGGGAACATGCTGAAGATGTGTTAGATAGCCGTACAGGAATTGGATATGAGTTTGCTAATACAGAAGATTTGGAAGAAGTATTGGTTGAGATAATGAATAATCCAGTTATAATTATGAAATTAAGACAAAACTGCCTGAATGAGGCAGAAAAATACGATATAAAAAAATCAATAAACATTCTCACGGATAGATTTATGTAAGAAGGTGAAAACTGTTGAAACGGTTGCTTTGTATATTAAGCAGTATGGACGCTGGCGGAGCAGAAACGTTTTTAATGAAAATATACAGAAAAATAGATAAAACACAGTATCAAATGGATTTTTGTATTAATGTAAAAGAAAGATGCTTTCATGAAGATGAAATAAACAGTTATGGAGGAAAAATATACCGTATCCCAACAAAAACGGAAAATATAAGAGAATTTAAAAAACAGCTGACTGATATTGTAAGACAAGGAAAATATCAATATGTTTTAAGGATTACATCGAATGCTATGGGATTCATGGACCTGAAAATTGCAAAGAAAGCGGGGGCGTCCGTATGCACGGCACGATCTAGCAATTCCAGTGATGGTGGTGGAGTGAAACTCTTATTAGCACATCATATAGGGAGACTGTTGTATAGCAGATATGTAGATGTGAGAATAGCACCATCTGATTTGGCAGCACAATATACCTTTGGTATGAAGACATATAATACAGGTAAGGTTACATTACTAAGAAATGGTTTGGATCCGGATTTTTATACATATGATTTAAACGCACGGAAAAACATACGTCAAGAATACAACATATCAGAAAATGCATTTGTAGTTGGGCATGTTGGAAGATTTGATGAACAGAAAAACCATGATTTTTTAATTGAAGTTTTTAAAGAAATTAAAAAGATAAAATCAGACGCAGTATTGCTGCTGGTTGGAATCGGATCCCATATGGAACATATAAAACAAAGAGTTGAAACAGAAAAAATAAAGGACGTTATATTTGCTGGATTACGGGCAGATATTCCTGGAATGCTTTCTGCTATGGATGTTTTTGTATTTCCTTCAATCTATGAAGGTATGCCTAATACAGTAATAGAGGCTCAAGCTACGGGACTTCCATGTATTATATCCAGTTCTATAACAAAAGAAGTAAATATATCAGATAATGTTTGCTTTATTGACTTAAGTGAAAGTGCTGAGATATGGGCGCATAAAGTTATAGAGTCAAATATAACAGAGCGTAAAAGCGGAAAAGATCTGCTGATTGAGAAACATTATGATATCGACTCGGTAACAAAAGAGTTTGTAAGATTGGTATTCAAAGAGGGAACATAATGGAAACTACCTGCAGAACAGACTACTCAATTATAGACAGAATAATGTTTGTAATTGTTATGGGATGGGCGTTAACTGTTATTCTGTTTGAAGAACAGTCCTGGGGAAGATATGCTTTTCTTGGGTTAAGCTGTCTTGCGTATTTTGTTCTTTTGTATCGCGATAATGGAATTATAAAAATACTGGCAGATCCATGTCAGATTCATATACTTGGGTTTATATCTTTTACTCTTTTGAGTTTTGTTTGGGCAGTTAACAAATCAGAACCAATCCAAAAAACCACAACATTATTTCTTATATTTCTTTGCTTGTATCCATTCTATTTATATTATAGTGAAGCAAGAGATACTCAAAGATTATTATCAGCATTGAAATGGGCCGGGTATTTGGTAGCCATTTATTCAGTTGTTGTCTTTGGATATGATAATCTGACAATGGCAGCAGAATCACAGTTTACTCGCTTGGAGAATGCTTTTGCAAATGTTAATGGAATAGCAGTTACTATAGCTTTATCTTGTTTGATTGAGTTTTGGGATTTGATGAATAAACGCAATAGATGGCAAGTCATAATGTATCTTCCCAGTTTATTGGTAATTCTGGCAACACAGTCAAGAAAAGCTTTTTTGTTTATAATACTTGGGTTCGTATGTATAATCATACAAAAAAATAGAGGAAAGCATAAACCAATAGAATCATTGCTTTCTGTTGTTGTTGGCATTTTATTCGTTTATTTTTTTGTTTTTCTTTTATCTAAAGCGGATGCATTTCACGGCGTTTTCGAACGCTTTGAAAGGATGCTCTTTTCTTATACAGGAGAAGGTAAAGCAGATACTTCTGCTATTATGAGGAATAAGTTAGTTGAAGTTGGAATAATGTCTTGGAAAGAGGAACCGTTTTTGGGTATTGGTATTGGTTGCTCTCATCATATAGCAGTGGAAAGACTTGACATCGATTTATACTTGCATAACAACTATGTAGAAATTTTATCTGGAGGCGGCATTATAGGATTTGTTTCATATTATTGGATATATGCTTATCTCATTTATTCTCTAATAGTTTACAGGAAAAATAATGAGGATTTATCAGCATTGCTTATCCCATGGATACTTTTGATCCTTATCATGGATTATGGCATGGTTTCATATTATTCAAAAAGACAATGGTTATACATTTTAACAATTTGTGTTGGAGTATGTGAATTAAGGGAGAATGATTATGGCAAGGATGATAGAAAAAGTAATTCGATATATATCAGATAAGAATTATAGATTTACTATTAATTCTTCATTTCACCTCCATGATAAAATGTCTGATAAGGAATTCATTTGCAAGCAATATAAAGCTTCTTTTGGATTGGAATTAAACTTGAATAATCCAACTACTTTTAATGAGAAACTACAATGGCTAAAATTACATATGCGTGATGATAGATATACTCAAATGGTCGATAAATATGGTGTTCGAGATTACATTGCCCAAAGAATTGGAAGCGAATACCTTATTCCGCTATTAGGTGTATGGGATAATCCGGATAATATTGATTTTGAGTCGCTGCCGAACCAGTTTGTTTTAAAATGTACGCATAATTCTGGGGTGGGGATGTGTATTTGTAAAGATAAAGGTAAAATAAACATTCCACGCGTGAAAAAAGAACTTCGTAAAGGTTTGAATGAAAACTATTATATAGGGAACAGAGAATGGCCTTATAAAAATGTTGTTCATAGGATCATTGCTGAAAAATATATGGATGACGGGCGAGGGCAACTAAGAGATTATAAGTTGCACTGCTTTAATGGTAAATGTAAGATAATTTTAGTATGTGATAATAGGTTTTCTGCTACTGGGGTAACAGAAGATTTTTATAATACAAATTGGGAACATTTGGATATCAAACGTCCTGGGATAATGAATTCGGAAGAAAAGATAGAAAAACCTGATCAATTAATTGAAATGATAGATCTTGCTGAAAAAATATCTGAAGGTTTAGCTTTTTCAAGAATAGATTTTTATGTTGTAAATAAAAAAATATACTTTGGGGAAATAACCTTTTTTCCAGCATCTGGTTTTAAGGGATTTGAGCCTGAAACATGGGATGCTTATTTCGGAAGCTTATTAAACATAGAAGAAATAACATAATGAATAAAAAAGCAATATAACCAGAGAACACTTTGGCACATATATGAAAGGATTATGCAGTATATGAATAATAGCGTGATAGTTTTATCTTCGTATCAATCTAAATATGCGGGTAATTTTATCCCGTCACTTTTACAAGTACAAGATGAGCTTCAAGCAAATGATATACAGTGCATAATGGTCCTTCCTCTTAAAGCTGCAGACAGAGAATGGTTTAAAATATTAGAGAAAAAAGTAAAAATTATAACTGTCGATTTCAATGTCAAAAAAAAGACATTTATAAAAGAAATAATAAATTTATCTCAAATGTACAGTGCCAACACTATATATGCTCACTTTGGAAAGTTTATTGAAGTTGAGTTGGCCTGTCTATTAAAAAAACGATTGCATGGTATTATTCATATTCATTCTGATTTTAGTATGGGAAAAGTAAATTTAAAAGAAAAAATATACCGATATTTTGTATATAAGTTGTTACCTATAAAAGTTAGATTTATAAGTGTCTCACCGGCTTTTGTAAATTACAATCCTAAAAAAATAAAATACATATCTAATGCACTTGCAACAAAAAGAATTGAATGCATTCATGAGGGTGGAGAAAGTGTAAGGAAAAAGCTAGGGCTTGTAGACAAAGACATATTATGTGAAATATATGGCTGGTCGCCTGAAGTCAAAGGCGTTGATATTGCTGTTCAGATTGTAGGACAATTGATAGAACGTTATTCCATAAAAAATCTAAAGCTTGCGATTGTTGTAGGGGAAAAAGTTGGAAGAGAAGCTATGATTGACTTTATTAGTCAACATACAGATTATAGTGGAAAAGAAAACTATTTATTCTATCTTGATCCTACAGAAGATGTATTATCTTACCATGAGGCTGCAGATATTTTATTGTTAACAAGCAGGTCTGAAGGTTTTCCTTATGTTCCTTTGGAAATAATGAGTATGGGGAAAAAATGTGTTGCAAGCGACATGCCAGGAACAACTTGGATGAGGGAGTATAAAACAGCGTTTTTGTTTGACAATAGCGATTTTAATAATGGAGTAAAAGCATTATATGAAGCAATACGAATGGGAAGAGAAGTTGATGCAGAAATAGGCAAAAGAGTAAGAGATCAGTTTTCAATTGATAAATGGGCAAAACAAGTGGCTGGTGAATTGATAAAATATGCAAACACGTCAAATTAGGCTATAACAGGAAGTACGGAGGCGAAAATGGGGGTTTTAATTGGCGCGGACTTTGTTCCAACAAGCAGCAATGAGGTGGATTTTTCTGCTGGAAATATATCATATCTCTTTGGTGAAGAATTACTAAATATAATTAAGAAAGCAGACTTTAGAATATTCAATATGGAAATTCCCCTGACGAAATGTACTAAGCCTATTGCAAAACGCGGCAAAAATTTGTCCGCTCCTATTGAATGTATAAAGGCTTATGTTGAAGCAAAAACGGATCTTGTAACGTTAGGGAATAATCATATCCTTGACTATGGAAGTCAAGGATTAAAAGATACGATTGATCTGTTGAAGAACCATAACATTCAGTATGTAGGAGCTGGGAAAAACTTGGCGGATGCTTCGAAGCCTTTCTATTTTCAGTTTTCAAATAAGACCATAGGAGTTTATGCTTGCGTTCAACATGAGTATTCAATAGCATCTGAACAATCAATGGGAGCGAATCCATTTGATCCTTTTTATTCCTTAGATCATATACAAGAAATGAAAAAGGATTGCGATTATGTCATCGTTTTATATCATGGGGGAAGAGAAAATTATAGGTATCCAACACCGTACCTGCAAAAGCTCTGCAGACGTTTTATAGAAAAAGGAGCAGACCTGGTTATATGTCAACATAGTCATTGCATAGGATGTGAGGAAAAGTATTTATCTGGAACAATTGTATATGGACAAGGCAACTTCCTATTTGATGAAAGTGAAAACGAGTGCTGGAAAACATCTCTTTTGATAAACATTAATGATCATTTTGATATAGAGTATATACCGATAACGAAAAAAGAAAATGCAGTTAAGCTTGCTGATACAAAAAAATCAACTGAAATAATGGATGAATTCAGAAAACGATCTGAAGAAATACAAGAAAGTAATTATGTCTCTGATTCATTTGCTCAACTAGCATGCGAAAACTATTATAATTTGTTATGGCATATAACTGGGGAAGAGTGCTTTATAACAAAAGTAATAAACAAATTGACCTTTGGAGTGTTACGCCATCATTCTCTTAAGAGAAAATATAATAAGAAATATCTCTTGGTTTTGGAAAACACTTTATTATGTGAACCGCATTTTGAGCTGCTGGTTGAAGGAATTCGGAAGAGAATAGAACAGATATCAAAAAAGGAAGATGAAGTATAAATGAATAAACTAATTAGAATTATTCATACGTTGAGGATGAACATCTTCTCAAAGGGTAAGATTAAAATATATGGGTATCCTAATTATGGAAAAGGAGTTGATATTATTGCAAAAAATGATGGTGAAGTGACTATAAGAAATAAGTGCTCTATATCCAGTTATTCTCATATTTCATCTGTAGGCGGTAAATTATTATTTGGGGAAAATGTGTATATAAATAGGCATTGTATTATTGTTTGCCGAGATAAAATTTCTATAGGAAACAGATGTATTTTCGGACCCAATGTTTGTATATATGACCATGATCATGTGTTTAGTTATGACGGTATTAAGGAATCATATAAAACAGATGCTGTTACTATAGATGACGGATGTTGGATAGGTGCGAATACAATCATACTTAGAGGGACACATATAGGAGAAAAGTGCGTTATAGGAGCCGGTTGCATCATAAAAGGTAATATTCCAGCTCATTCACTTGTTACAAGTAACAGAAGCATAAATGTACAGCATATAGAACGTCAAAACAACGATATAGAGAGAGATGAGTATGGAAAAGGATCATCTGATTAACCTCATAAAAGCATCTTTATGGGGAACAGGAAGTGCAGTGGCAGATTCTGAGACATTCGAGGAAATGAAAAAACATGCTATTTATGCGCTTCCTGCGGAGATATTATCTACTATAGATATGTCTGCCGAGTTGCGTAGTGAATGGAAAAACAGTATAGTACAACATATTATGTACTATGCAAAATATATTAATGAACAGTCAAACATTCCTATTAGTATACCCTATGTGATACTTAAAGGGACATCTGCAGCAAAATACTATCCTTATCCCCAATACAGATGTATGGGAGATATTGATATCATAACCCGCCGAGAAGATTTTGATGTTGCGTTTCAGGATCTCGTTCATAATGGATATCATGTTATAAAACAATCGCACAGAGAGTGTAGCTTTAAGAAGAACGGTATTATAATTGAACTACATAGATACTTTGCTTCTTTAAACAATCCAAATCAATCACAGTATCTTGATGACCTAATCATTCAAAATATAACGGCAGATCATGTACTGCCGGATTTAGTAAATGGACTTGTATTGCTTGAACATATAAGTCAACATCTTGAAAATGGTTTGGGACTTCGACATATAATAGATTGGATGATGTTTGTTGATAAATGTCTTCCCGATGATAGATGGGAAGAATTCAAGATTCTTGCAAGAAATGTAGGACTTGAAAAATTGGCTATTATTACAACTAACATGTGTGTATCATACTTGGGGTTATCAAAGAGAAATTGGTGTGCCGATATAGAACAATCAATATGTGAGCAATTGTTTGATTATGTTCTGTCTTGTGGTAACTTTGGATGCAAATGGACTGATGACAGTGATCTAGGAAAGTGGTTTTTTTCTCATGCGCGTGGACCAATATCAACATTTAAACTATTACAGGAACGTGGCAGGATCAATTGGAAAGCAACACAGAAATATAGGGTATTGCGTCCTTTTGCATGGATTTATCAGATGGGGAAATACTTTATAAAAGGCTTTGGACAGAATGGATCATTAAAATCACTTTTTCAAGAATATAAGGAAGCAAATAAGAGAGTAAATTTGTTTTATACAATTGAGATATAGCAACGGTCTAAAGGACTTGTAATATATAAAAATGGTAAGTATAAAAAAAAATAGCACCTTAATTATTTGTGTGTTTAATAGTACTGAATATTTTTGCTCATATAGCAAAAGGAAAATACTGTTGGGATGGTAGAAGAATGTCTGTATATTTTAGCATATTAGTTCCAGTATACAATGTAGAGCAATATGTGGATGATTGCATAAAGTCAGTGTTGAGACAGAACTACATAGATTATGAATTAATCCTCGTTGATGACGGCTCTACTGATAGAAGCGGCATGATATGCGATCAATATGCTCTAACTGACAAAAGAATAACAGTTTATCATAAAGAGAATCAAGGATTATTGCATACAAGAAGGTTTGGAATAGAAAAAGCGAAAGGAGAATATTTTGTTTTTCTTGATTCTGATGATATGCTGACAGATAATGCACTTGAAATAATAGCAAATAAGATAACACATTATCATTGCGATTGTATCATTTATGGTTGTAAGAAAATGGAGAATGGTTTATTAGGTCCTGAAACAGCACATACAGAAGAGTGCTGTTTAACAGATAAAAATGAAATATATAAAAAATGTCTCTTTTCCATTGAAATGAATAGTATGTGTCGGAAAGTTGTTAAGGCAAGTGTTTTTCATGATTTTGATTACAATATATATTATGGCATACAATTAAGTGAGGATCTGTTACAGAGTTTAGAAGTGTATAAAAACAGTGAATCAATTGCCTTTATTAATGATAAATTATATATTTATAGAACCAATCCGAACAGCTTGACTCAGAAAAATGAAAAGATAAAGATTAACTTCACTGTTAGAAAAAGAGTATTGGATTTTATACAAAAAGAGAATGTTTTTTCATTGGATTTATATAACAAGTATAGAGACTTTTGTATTATATTGTTGATAAATGTAATAATAAGAATAGCTAGATCAGATAACTTTGAATATCAAAGAGATTTGTTTAATAAGATAAGAAGTGACGAGTATTATACGCAATTTCTGATACAGGGAATAACGGATCGCAAATATGTTGGCTATAAATCTATTATATATGATCTATTCAAATATAGATTTGATAGACTTATTGTGATTATGGTTAAATCAACAATGAAGGTTAAGAAAAGTGATGCATAAAAGCTTTTCCTAAAGATTTTTATTGGAACAGTAGAAAAAATACAAGAGGAAAGCGAAAGAAGGGAAAAGATTATGTTTCCTTTAGTTAGTGTATATTGCTTGGCATATAATCATGAAAAGTATATTCGCGATACCTTGGAAGGCTTTGTTAAGCAAAAAACTAACTTTCCTTTTGAAGTTATTGTTCATGATGATGCTTCTACGGATAATACTGCAGAGATAATAAAAGAATATGAAGCGAAATATCCTAACATCATAAAATCTATTATACAAAGTGAAAATCAATACTCAAAAGGAGTGCCTATAGCACAAACATTTATTTTTCCATTAATTAAAGGGAAGTATATAGCTGTTTGTGAAGGCGATGATTACTGGTGCGAAGATAATAAACTTCAGCTACAAGTTGATTGGTTGGAAAATCATCAAGACTACTCTTTGTGTGTTCATAATACCAAAATGATTAATTGTAGAAACGGAGAGGAACGTTTAATTAATCCAGGGAGAGAGAATAGAGACATTTCTCTGGAGGAAATAGTTCAATGGAAAGGCGGTATTCTTCATACTTCCAGCTTTATGTATAGAAGAGAATACGCTGTAACGCCGCAAGAATTCCGTTTAAAGGGTGTTGGAGATTATCCGAAAGCAGTTTATCTTGCAATTTGTGGCAAAGTTCGTTATCTAAGCAATGTTATGTCAGTATATAGATATTTGGTTTCGGGATCATGGTCAGCTAAAATATCAAATTCGACTAATAGTAATGAAAAACAAATAAAGCATTATCAAGATCGAATACAAATGCTCAAAAATGTTAATGAGTACACACACAATAAGTATTCAGAATGTATAACAAAAGCTATCAAACGCAATGAATTTAGTATTCTATGCAGACAGAACAATATAAAAAAAATAAAGAAGGAATATTCTGATTTATATAAGCAATTATGTATAAAAGATAAAATGCGCATGCAGATTAATACATATTGCCCCGGCCTTATGAAAATATATCGGCAAGCACATGAAAATCGATAATTGTAAATAAAACAAAGGATGATAAAAATGTCCCATACAGATAATCTTAGGTCTAAAGTCTTTGGTGGATTATTTTGGCGATTTGCTGAGCGTGTAGGCGCACAGGGAGTGGCCTTTGTTGTGTCTATAGTTCTGGCACGGCTACTTGATCCGGATGTTTATGGAGCTATCGCATTAGTAACGGTTTTTACTTCAATAATGAATGTATTTATAGATAGTGGGTTGGGTAGTGCACTTATTCAGAAGAAGGATGCTGATGATACCGATTTTTCCAGTGTGTTTTATTTTAATGTAGTAGCATGTTGTGTTTTATACCTTTGCATGTTTATAGCAGCACCATTTATAGCTGAATTTTATCATGATTCAACACTTACACCGATTATTCGTGTATTAAGCTTAACGCTTGTTCTTTCCGGCGTGAAAAATATACAGCATTCTTATGTTGCACGGCACATGCAATTTAAACGGTTCTTTTTTGCAACGCTGGGTGGCACTATTGGAGCCGCAATTATAGGAATAACTATGGCGTACATGGGCTATGGAGTGTGGGCTTTAGTTGCACAACACATATTTAATACATTGGTAGATACTATTATATTATGGATTACTGTTAAGTGGAGACCGAAGAAGGTCTTCTCCTGGGAAAGATTAAAGGGATTACTAACTTATGGATGGAAACTGTTAGTATCTGCACTGCTCGATACTGTATATAATAACTTGAGACAATTAATCATCGGAAGAATGTATTCACCTGCAGACTTGGCATTCTATAATCGAGGTAAGCAATTTCCGAATATGATTATTGAGAATACAAATTCTTCAATAAACAGTGTATTGTTTCAAACAATGTCAAAAGTCCAAGATGATAGATCTAGATTAAAAGAAATGACAAGGCGTTCAATTAAAACAAGCACATTTATAATGGCGCCGCTTATGATGGGAATGGCATTTTGTGCAGAGCCTATTGTTCGTTTATTATTAACTGATAAATGGTTGGAATGTGTTCCTTATATGCGTATCTTTTGTATAACTTCTATGTTTCTTCCGATTCATACGGCCAATCTGAATGCTATTAAAGCTATGGGACGTAGTGATATTTTTCTTAAACTTGAAAACATCAAAAAAATTGTGGGTCTAGTTTTGCTTCTTTCGACGATGTGGTTTGGTGTTATGGCAATGGCCTACAGCTTATTGCTTGGTACTTTTTTGGGCATGATAATCAATTCGTGGCCGAATAGGATGTTATTAGAATATAAGTATAAAGATCAGATGAAGGATATTCTTCCTTGTGTTTTGCTATCAGTAGGAATGGGAATATGTGTATATTTTCTACAATATTTAGGATTAAACAGTCTGATTACTCTGATAATTCAGATTCCTGTTGGAGCTGTGATTTATATAGTGTTTTCTAAAATGTTTAAAATCGAATCATATTCATATCTTATTGATATCATCAAGCAACGTTTGGCTGATAGAAAACGATGATTAAAGTTGTATGATATATTAATCTCCTCTGGTATACAATTTCATGTTTTGAAAGGATAAGCTATGAAGACTGTTCTATTGCTAGGCGGGTCGGAACAACAGATTGTTGCAATTGAAACCGCCAAATGCTTGGGCTTACATACTATCTTATGCGACTATCTTCCAGACAATCCGGGACAATTTCATACGGATAAGTTTTATCAAGTTTCAACAACAGATAAAGAAGCAGTACTAAAAGTGGCTACTGATGAAAAGATCGATGGAATCCTCGCATATGCTTCTGATCCAGCTGCCCCTACGGCGGCATATGTTGCGGAGAAACTTGGTTTACCAGGAAGTCCCTATGAGTCTGTTGAGATTCTATGCAATAAAGATAGATTCAGGTCCTTCTTGGAAGAGAATGGTTTCTGTACGCCAGTGGCTTCGGGTTATTCATCTATTGATGAAGCATTGAGAGATCTTAGTACAGATAAGTTTTCTTTTCCTGTCATTGTTAAACCGGTTGACTCATCCGGAAGCAAAGGTGTTAGCAGAATTGAAACTATAGATGAAGCTGAGAATAAGCTTGAGAATGCTATGTCCTTCTCACGGTCAAATCGTATCATTGTAGAAGAGTTCGTTGAGAAATATGGATACCAGATAGCAGGAGATGGTCTTTCAATAGATGGCAAACTCGTTTTCCGCTATTTTGCCAATGATCATTTTGATCCTAAGTGTATAAATCCTTTCGTTCCAATTTCTGCTTCATTCCCATACAATATGCCACAGGAGGTGCAGGATAAAGTACATAACGAGATACAGCGCCTGCTATCACTTCTGAATATGGGAACTACAACCTATAACTTCGATCTTCGGATTGATAAAGATTATAACGTATATCTGATGGAGGTCGCTCCGCGGGATGGCGGAAATTATATTCCTGACATAATCAAATATGCTACAGGCGTGGATCTTGTAGAGTGTTCTGTAAAGGCTGCAATAGGAGAACCGATTGATATCAGTCGCTTTGGAAAACCAAGCGGATACTGGTCCTATTATGCAGTACACAGTTATACAGATGGCATACTTGATCATGTGTATATTGATCCGGAAGTTCTGAAAAACAATATAGTGGAGAATCATCTGATAAAGAATCCTGGAGATGAAATAAAAGCATTTACTGGGGCAAATACAACATTGGGTATTCTTTTGATGAAGTTTGATAGCCTGGAACAAATGCTGCATATGATGGATCATTCGGAAGAGTGGATAAAAGTCATTCTGAAATAAAAGGTGCTTGTGATGAAAGAAATCGGCGGATATATCGAATTGGATACTTATCATCTTCCTATGCTGCATGAAGGGGCTATAGCGCTGAATTGCGGAAGAAATGCATTGGCATATGTGATCAAAGCAAGAGGAATAAAAAAGATAAAAATTCCTTATTTCCTATGTGATTCTGTCAGTAATGTGTGCCAAAGAGAACATGTCAATGTTTCTTATTATCATATTGGCATGGACTTTAGGCCTGTTGATGTAGATCTGGGTGAAAATGAGTGGCTGTATCTTGTGAATTACTACGGACAGCTTTCTAATGATGATATCCGCGTTTACGTTGACGAATATAAGAAAGTTATTGTTGATCAAGCACAGAGTTATTTCCAGGTGCCTATAGAAGGGATAGATACAATTTACACGTGCAGGAAATGGTTTGGTGTAGCTGATGGAGCATTTTTATACTCAGATGCAGCGCTATCAGAAGAACTACCGACGGATGAATCTTATGAAAGAATGGGATTCCTTCTGGGACGATATGAGCGTACAGCATCGGAGTTTTATAAGGAGTACAGCGAAAACAATAAGTTCTTTGCAAATGAACCGATAAAGCGTATGTCAAAGTTGACGGATAATTTGCTTCATGGAATTGACTATAAAGCGGTTGAAAAAAGAAGAAATGACAATTTCATATATCTTCATGACAGACTGAAAGATATAAATCAACTGGCGATTCGGCCAACTTCTTTTATGTATCCACTTATGTTTGAAGATGGAGATAGAATACGAAAGGCGCTGCAACAACAGAAAATATATATTCCGACACTTTGGCCTAGCGTTTTATCAATGTGTGAAGAGGATGAGAACGAATATAAACTTGCAAAAGATGTTTTACCAATGCCAATCGATCAAAGATATACGTATAAGGATATGGACTACATTATTCAAAACATAAAGGAATACTTATAAGGCAATCAATTGAAAGGAGATTTACTCCATGGGTAAACAGTCAATAAAAGGTAAAAAAATGCTTCTCATAGGAGGGGTACGTCCTGCTTGTGAGATCATTAATGAAGCAAAAAAAATGGGAGTAGAAACATTTGTTACTGATTACCTTGAAAACTCTCCAGCAAAAAAAGTGGCAGATCATGCGTTTATGGTAGATGCTACGGATGTTGATGCTGTTGTCCAACTGTGCAAAGAACAAAATATTGATGGCATTATTACAGGTTATGTCGATCTGTTGCTTCCATACTGCCAGAGAATATGCCAGAAAATGGGGAAACCGTTTTGGGGCAATGCTGAAAATATAAATATGTCAATTAACAAAGTTAAGTTTAAAATAGCATGTGAGAAGTCTGGAGTTCCTATTGTGCCGTGGAAAAAGGCGAATAGAGATAATTATCTTGATGTAATTAAAACAATTAATCCACCCGTTGTAGTTAAACCTGTGGATAATAGCGGGTCAAGAGGAGTGTATAAATGTTCCGAAATATCTAATCTTAAGGAATGTGCAGAAAAAGCTCTTGAGTACTCGAAATGTGGCGAAATACTTATTGAGAAGGCAATGGACACCAATCACGAGTTCAGTGCATATTATATAATTAATCAGGGCCAAAGCTATTTGACCGGTTTGGGTGATCGTTACGTTAATGACTCCGATAAGGAGATTGCACCTATAGCACAAGGTATGTTATTACCATCTGTTCACCTCAAACAATGGATGGAACAAATTGATCCTTGTATTAGGAAATTCTTTTCAGATAATGATATGAATAATGGGTTTGTTTTTCTGCAAGGATTTTATGATAATAAAAACTTTTATATACATGAAATAGGATTTCGTTTAAATGGAGGTTTTTCATATAAAATAGTTGAGCATTATTCTAAGTATAATCAAATACAAGAACTTATAAAATTTTCTCTTACGGGTGAGATGGATCAATCTGAAATAAAGAAAAGTGATCCGTTCTTTGATGGATATGGAATGATTATTACGATATCATTAAAACCAGGAGAAATAAAAAATATATCTGGTATTGATAAAATTGAAAGTACAAATGGCGTACTGAAGTTCTACCAACTTCATGATATAGGTGAGCAACTGTTTTCACGTGGTACTACAGCACAGTATTTTGCGTATGTTCTTTGTGCAACTAAAACAAAAGAGGAAATGAATAATATAATAAAAACAATCAATGAGAATCTTGTGGTTACAAATACGAATGATCAATCTATGCTCAATCCTATTATAGAACCAGAAAGATTACGTTATGAATGATGTGAAATATCGTTTTGTGTTCTTGTTTAGGATGGTCTTTTAAGAAGTATTTTCATTATAATTCTAGTATCTGATATATAATTATGATATATGACGATCGGATAATGAAAAGAGCTAAATGATAAAAAAGTAATATAACAAAACCATCTATCTAAAGCAATATGAATACTAGATGATAGTATATATAGTTGTGAATATACCAATTGAGGATGAGATGATGAATAACGATATATTAGTGAATCTGATTTCAAAAGCAAATCAAATAAAAGCAGGTTGTATAAATTATAATGATATTATGGATACTATCGAGAGAGTATTTCACGAATACCATTTGGGTAATGTTTTATTGCCTGAAAAGATATCGCAAGTATTCGATGAACAAAGCCAAAATAGAATCAATTGCATGCCGTCAACCCTGCTAGATGAGAGAATATGTGGCTTGAAGTGGGTTTCGGTTTTTCCGAATAATCCTAAGAACTTTGGAGTTCAGAATATTTCGG
>JAEEGL011251179.1_pt1 | contig 22015 bp, 18 predicted proteins | sample 9134231 | NCBI WGS metagenome assembly JAEEGL01 (sample SAMN16246548, study PRJNA631951) | gut metagenome | biome: gut microbiome; feature: rumen; material: fiber-attached | host: Bos | place: Iran: Karaj | collected 2018-10 | reverse complement strand
TCGCTCATCTGGTTGGCTTCTTCTTCGTTGTCGGTTATGAGCAAGCGAACGGCATCTCTTCCAGAACGAATCCTTCCGCAAGCATTGATTCTTGGACCTATCTTGTATACCAAGTCGCTTATCGTCAGTTTGCCTGCTTCTATACCTGCCACGTTGATCAGGCTCTGCAATCCTACTGAAGGGTTGATGTTCAGTTTTCTTATTCCATAGAATGCCAGTATGCGGTTTTCGCCTGTCACCGGTACGATGTCGGAAGCAATAGCCATGGCGGTCAGACCTAACAGCGATTCGACAGCATCAAAGCCCATTCCGGCTTTCTGTGCATATGCCTGGGCCAACTTGAATCCCACACCGCAACCGCAGAGTTCATTGAAGGGATACTCGCAATCGGCTCGCTTGGCATCTAAAACTGCTACAGCATCGGGAATCTGAGCGCCAGGCAAGTGGTGGTCGCAGATAATGAAATCTATACCTTTTTGTTTTGCATATTCCACTTCTTCCACACTGCGAATGCCACAATCCAATGCCACTATCAGAGTGCATCCTGTCTGCACTGCATAGTCGATTCCTTTGTATGAAACACCATATCCTTCAGTATATCGGTCAGGGATATAATAATCGATGGTCTTCTCCGGATTCCGTGCAACAGAACTCAGGAATTTGTACATCAACGCTACGGCTGTAGTGCCATCCACATCATAGTCGCCGAACACCAGAATATGCTCTTCCGCTTCCACTGCCTTACGGAGTCTTTCCACCGCAGCATCCATGTCTTTCATCAGGAAAGGATCGTGAAGTGCCTTCAGATCGGGAGATACAAAACTGCGGGCATCGGCAGCAGTGGTCAGTCCGCGACGCACTAGCATTGCGGCTGATATCTCGCTGATATGCAGTTCTTCGGCAAGATGCTTGCATTGCTCTTTCTCCGAAGCGCTCAGTTGTTTTATTCTCCAGATGTTTTCCATCCCTAGAAGGGCAGAATTATGCAATTTTTCATTCAAACGGCAAAGTTACAACTTTTCTCTAATATCTCCAAACTTTTTTCTATGAAAAAAAATAAAGTTTTTTATTATTTCGCATCGCAATCTTTTAACAAGAGTATAATATCTCCAAGCCTTAGGTATGCTATCTCCTTAAGTTTTACAATCTGTGTGTCTGGTTGCCAGTTTTCTTTCTTCTGAAGACAATTCTTGCAAAACTGCTTGTTTTTTCGTACCTTTGCAGCGTAAAACCAATGCCTGTGTTTACCGACGAAAAGAAAACATATTCACTGCTGGAACTGTCGCGTCTGATAGAAGATGCGATTGCTCAGTCGATGTCCGACACTTATCTTGTGAAAGCTGAAATAAGCAGCTTGAGTGTGCGCGGACATTGCTATATGGAACTAGTGGAAAAAGCGCAGGATGCTACCACTATTGCTGCCAAAGTGCGAGCCACATGCTGGCAGAACGTATGGGTAATGATGTCGGCATACTTCCTGGATCATACGGGTATGAATCTTGGTGTTGGTATGCAAGTTCTGCTGGAGGCAAAAGTCTGTTTTCATCCGGTCTACGGACTCAGTTTGCAGATTCTAGGTATCGACCCTTCATATACTCTCGGTGCTCTGGCTTTGCAGCGTCAGAAAACCATACAGAGGTTGCAGGAAGAGGGTGTGTTTTCTCTTCAGCAGGAACTCTCTTTGCCTACACTTCCAAAGCGCATCGCGGTGGTTTCTTCGCCTACTGCCGCAGGGTACGGCGATTTCTGTCATCAGCTTCAGTTGAGCGGATTCGCGTTTTCTGCTGTACTCTTTCCCGCAATAATGCAGGGCGACAATGCTGCTGCTTCTATAATGAAAGCCTTGGACGATATATTCGTGCGCAAAGAAGAGTTTGATATTGTTATTCTGATTAGAGGAGGTGGCGCAACAACCGACCTGTCTTGTTTCGACAACTACGAGCTGGCTTTTCATATCACCCAACTGCCACTTCCCGTTATCTCGGGTATAGGGCATCAGCGTGACGTAAGCATTGCCGATATGGTGGCATTTCACAGTGAAAAGACTCCGACTGCAACAGCCGAGTTTCTTGTCAAGATGATGCAGGATCAGCAGAATCGTCTGGATCTGCTTGTCACTCGAATGTATGCTTCAGCCGACAAACGTCTGTCTGTGCAAAAGCAGAAACTGCAGGTGGTGATGGCGAATCTGAAAAGAGTGTTCTCTCTATTCCTGCAACGCCAACGTACGCAACTTGAAATCCGGCAGAAAGCCATTGAGATGCTTTCTCCCGAAACCATATATCAGAAAGGATATTCGCTCACTTTGCATGATGGCAAGGTTGTGAAAGATCCTTCAGTTTTATCTTCAGGCGATACAATCACCACTTGTCTTGCCAAAGGCACAGTGGAATCGGTGGTTAAATAAATTAGTTTTTTATATTGCCGCTTTCGGAAATATTCACTATCTTTGCAGGCGGTAATCATTAATCATATCAACCATGTATTCGGAAAGAGACAGACAAGGTCCTCGTCTTCGCAGAGGCAGCATTGAAGTGGTTTGCGGCAGTATGTTCTCGGGCAAAACCGAAGAACTTATCCGACGTATGAAACGTGCACAGTTTGCCAAACTGCGTGTGGAAATATTCAAACCGGCTATCGATGTCAGATATTCGGAAGAAGAAGTGGTCAGTCACGACAGAAGAGCCATTCCTTCCACTCCGGTGGAGACATCAGCGAGCATTCTGCTTCTTGCCAACGATGTGGATGTTGTGGGAATAGATGAGGCGCAGTTTTTCGATATGGGTATAGTTGATGTGTGCAACGAACTTGCCAACCGTGGCATAAGAGTGATAGTTGCAGGGCTCGATATGGATTACAAAGGTATACCTTTCGGTCCTATGCCAGCATTGCTCGCCATTGCCGAAGATGTATATAAAACACATGCCGTTTGTGTTCATTGCGGCGACCTCGCATATGTTTCTCACCGACTCGTTGATAGCGACAAGCGTGTGCTTCTCGGAGAAACAGAAAAATACGAGCCTCTCTGCCGCCATTGCTACGAGAAAGCCCTTCGCGGCGAACAACCCTCAGAGTAATGCTTTACGACATCATCCTTCCTCTTGCTATTGACGGGGTGTTTACCTACAATATCCCTGATTCCATCGACGAAAATTCGGTCGTTGGAAAGCGTGTGCTTGCTCCTCTCGGGAGAAACAAAATATATACCGGTATAGTGTTTCAGCCTCATAAAGGTGAACTCGCCAAGCAGGTCATAGTGAAGGATATCATCGAGATTATAGATGAAAAACCGGTAGTCACACGTCAGCAACTCTCACTTTGGCAATGGGTGTCTGCCTATTATATGTGCAGCATCGGTGAGGTAATGAAAGCGGCTTTGCCTTCGGCTTTCCGCCTTGAGAGTGAGACGCATGTATGCATAAATGCCGACTACGAAGCATCATCCGTTCTTCCCCGGAATATGCAGAAGATTCTTGATTGTTTGTCGGACGGGAAGGAAAAAACTATCGATGAAATCGGCAAAATAATAGGGTTGAAGAGTGTAATCAACCATCTTCGGAAACTGCAGGAAGATGGCGCTGTGTTGATAGGTGAACAAGTAGAGGACAAATATCGTCCGAAGCTGGAACCATGGATAAGTCTTGCTCCCGCTTATGAGGAAAACGAAGCAGGTCTGCAGATCATGCTCAATGCTCTTGAAAGAGCAAAAAAGCAGCAGCTTCTGCTTCTTGGTTTTCTGGGTTTGGCAGAGAACTCTTCTGCTGTCCGCCGAAGCGAACTGTTGTCTCTCACAGGTGTCTCGCCTGCCATACTGAATGCTCTTATTGATAAAGGTGTGCTTTGTCAGCAGATGCGTGCAACAGAGCGACTGCAAAACAGTTCCGCTTCTGTTCCGGCAAATCCGTTGAACCCGGAACAAACTGCGGCAAAACAGCAGATAGAGCAACTTTGGAAAGAAAAAAATGTGGTGCTTTTGCATGGCGTGACGGGTAGCGGCAAAACGGAAATATATATTCATCTTATTCAAGATGCTATCAACGAGGGCAAACAAGTTCTTTATCTTGTTCCGGAAATAGCACTTACCACCCAACTTACCGAGCGTCTGCAATCTGTATTCGGCGAACAACTTGGAGTATATCACTCGCGTTTCTCCGATCAGGAGAGGATGGAGATATATCGCAATCTTTTGGAAGAAAAGAATTACAAAGTAATCCTTGGAGTTCGTTCTTCTCTTTTCCTTCCTTTCCGTAATCTTGGACTGGTGATAATCGATGAAGAGCATGACAATAGTTACAAGCAACAAGATCCGGCTCCACGCTATCATGCAAGAAACACTGCATTGTTTCTGGCACAGCATTTCCAAGCAAAAACTCTTCTCGGCACAGCTACGCCTGCAGTGGAGACATATTATAATGCCGTTTCGGGTAAGATAGGTCTTGTGGAACTTCTTCATCGGCATGGCGATATAGCGCTTCCGAATATTCGTATTATTGACACTCGTTTGCAATATCATCGCAAAGAAATGCAGGGACATTTTGCTGATCCTTTGGTTAGAAAAATCTCCGATGAAATCGGTAGAAACAAACAAATCATCGTATTTCAGAACAGACGCGGATTTGCTTCGTGGATAGAGTGTAGGCAATGTGCATATGTGCCCAAATGCGCGAATTGTGATGTGAGTCTTACTCTCCACAAGCGTCAGGGCATTATGGTTTGTCATTATTGCGGATACAGCATACCCGTGCCCGACAAATGTCCGGTTTGCGGACAACATACTCTTTCCGATCATGGCATGGGAACCGAGAAAATAGAAGATGAACTTCATGGCATGTTTCCTGCTGCAAAGGTTAGCAGAATGGACCTTGATACCACCAGAAACAAACATGCATATCAGCGGATTATAGACGATTTTGCTGCGCATAAAACGGATATCCTTGTTGGTACACAGATGGTTTCCAAGGGTCTGCATTTCGATGATGTGAGCACCGTTGCGGTTATTAATGCCGACAGTCTGATGAACCAGCCGGATTTCCGCAGTTATGAGCGTGCTTACCAGATGCTGGAGCAAGTAAGCGGAAGAGCGGGACGCAAAGCAGAGCAAGGCGAAGTGATTATTCAAACTGCCAACCCGGACAAACCTATTTTCCGTTATCTGAAAGCTCATGATTACAAAGCGCTTTACGAAGAGCAGATACAGGAACGCAAAGATTTCCGCTATCCGCCTTTCTACCGCCTGATGATGATTACAGTCAAGCATCGCGATGGCAATAAGGTAGACGAAGTGGCATCGTTGCTTCAGGCGCGTTTGTCGGCAGTTTTCACCCGCAGATGTTCCAGAGTGACACAACCTGCAATAAGCAAAATGCAAAACATGTATATAAGAAACATTCTGCTCAAGATAGAAGCTGATGCACCTTATAGCAAGGCAAAGCAGTTACTTGAGGAGCAAATAATAGAAATAAAGAAAATGCCCGAAGCAAAAGGTGCGGTCATTTTTGTGGATGTCGATCCGATGTAGAAAAAATATGTTGTTGATTTTTGTTTGCACTATTTGCGAAAAAAGTGTAACTTTGCAATCCCTTAAACAAAAACCATATAATTCAACCATAAAAACACAATCATTATGATCATTGGAATACCAAAAGAAATCATGCACGGCGAAAACCGTGTTGCATGTTCACCTGAAACGGTAGGCAAGTTTGTAAACGACGGATTCACCGTATTAGTGGAAAATCACGCAGGAGACGGAGCTCTCTATCACGACGAGGACTATCTGAAAGCCGGGGCCCGACTGATAGCTGATCCTGAAGAGATCTATCAGAAGGCCGAACTTATCCTTAAGGTAAAGGAACCTCTTTTCAACGAAGAAAAACAGAAACACGAGGTGGAGATGATGCACAAAGGGCAGTATCTCATTACCTTTATACATCCAGCTTCTCCCGTAAATCATGAGATGGTTCGCCGTCTTACCGCTCAGGGTGTTACAGCTTTCACTCTCGATTGCATTCCGCGTATCTCTCGTGCACAATCAATGGATGCTCTGACATCAATGTCAACATGTGCCGGATACAAAGGTATTCTTATGGCAGCCAACCATATGACCAGTTTCATACCTCAGATGTTCACCGCAGTGGGCAAAATAGAACCCGCCAAAGTAATGGTGATAGGTGTAGGTGTGGCAGGTCTGCAAGCTTTGGCAACTGCCAAACGTCTGGGTGCAGTTACATATGCTGCCGATATCCGTCCGATGGCAGCAGAAAATGCCATGTCGCTCGGTGCTAAAATCATCGATACTGGAGTGCCCGCAGAGTTGGCAATAGGAGAAGGCGGTTATGCCAAGAGTCTTCCTCAAGATGTGCTCGCTGCAGAACGTGAAGCGCTGAAAGCCACTATCCAGCAGATGGATATCGTGTTCTGCTCGGTTCTTGTGCCTGGCGAACTTGCCCCGGTTATTATCACGGAGGATACAGTGAAAGGTATGAAGCGCGGATCTGTTATAGTGGATATAGCTATCGACCAAGGCGGCAACTGTGACATCACTCCCAAGGGCGACATCGAAGTTAAACACGGTGTTACACTCATAGGTGTAAAGAATATTCCAGGCGAATTGCCGACTTCCTCAACTTGGATGTTCTCCAACAACATGTACAATCTTGTCAAGTATCTTGTAAAAGACAACAAGATTGAACTCAACATGCAGGACGAAGTTATAGCCAAGAGTCTGGTTTGCCACAATGGCGAACTGCTTCACGCAGGAGCTCGCAAAGCAATGGGCATATGAATCCTTTGATTCTTATAGGAGTGTTTGTGGTTTGCACAGTGGCGGGTTATTTCATAATCCGCCGTGTGCCAAGCCTCTTGCACACACCTCTCATGTCGGGCATGAATGCCTTGTCGGGAGTGACGCTGGTAGGAGCTATTGCTGCCACCGGCATAGCTCTTTTGTTGGATCAAGGTGTTGCGGCGCAGATTCTGGGAGCCATTGCTATCATTCTGGCAACCGTCAATGTGTTCGGAGGATTCGGAATAACCCACCGAATGCTTCGTATGTTTAAGAAACCCGGCAAAAAACAGAATCCGTCATGAGCATCTGGCAAATAATAATAAGTGCTTTGTTGGCAATGGCAGTGCTGGGTGGTATTGCCATGATGAGCAAAGTCAGAACTGCAGTGGCAGGCAACTTGCTCTCGGCTCTGGCAATGCTTGCCGGTGTGATTGCCACATTGTGTTTCAACGGTATTCTCTCTGCCTGGTCGGTCTATCCTTCTATTATAGTAGGCGCACTCATCGGCTCTTTTATGGCTGCCAGAGCCAAGATGATACAGATGCCGCAACTGGTGGCATTGTTCAACGGACTTGGCGGTGGAGCCTCGGCTTTGGTAGGAGTTATGATCTATCTCGGTTATGGATCTCAAACTGCTGAATATCCTGTTTTCACCCGCTTTACTGCTGTGCTTGCAGTGATAGTTGGAGTGATCACGCTTGTGGGTAGTCTGGTAGCAGCAGGAAAACTGCACAGATTGCTCAACCAGCGACCTGTTCAGTACAAACTCCACAACTTGCAACTTCTGCTGGCTCTTCTGCTTGCTTTGGCATGCTTGATATTCGGTACAATCTACGAAGGAGGTTGGTGTCTGCTTCTTGTGGTAGCAGTGGCTTCTTGTTTTTTCGGATGGTACTTCGCCATTCGCGTCGGTGGAGCGGATATGCCTATCACCATATCTTTGCTCAACTCGCTTTCCGGTGTTGCAGGAGCAATAGCAGGTATGGCTACGGGCGATATTCTGCTTGTGGCAGTTGGAGGAATAGTAGGTGCAAGCGGACTCTTGCTTACGCAAATCATGTGCAAGGCAATGAATAGAAGTCTGCTCAGCATCCTGTTTCATAAAATGCCCAAACCGAAAACTCCCAAACCTGCACCAACTCCCGATTCAACATTTCCACCTGATACAATCGAATCACTTCTTTCTCAACTCAACGATATGGAAATACAACAACTTTTAGACGCCATCAATTCTCTCACAACCGAGATGGCGGAACTTCGTAAAGAAATAGCGCAACTCAAGGGTGCAACTATTCAGAAGGAGGTTGCTCCCGCAGAAGAGGAAAACACTCCTGCATCCGTTTTGCGCAAAGCAAAAGATGTAATCATCGTACCAGGTTACGGTATGGCTCTGGCGCAAGCACAACATATGGTGAAGCAACTTGCCGACCGTCTGGCAGCACAAGGTACTCGCGTGCGTTTTGCTATTCACCCTGTTGCAGGACGTATGCCAGGTCATATGAATGTCTTGCTTGCAGAGGCGGATATCCCTTACGATGAACTCTACGAAATGGAGGCTATCAACGACGATTTCAAAACCACCGATGCAGTAGTGGTGATAGGTGCAAACGATGTGCTCAATCCTGCTGCACGCAATGCGGAAGGCACTCCTATCTACGGAATGCCGGTGCTCAATGTGGATGAAGCAAAAGAAGTAATAGTTTGCAACTACGACCTCAAACCCGGTTATGCGGGTGTAGAAAATCCGCTGTACAAACGTGCGAAGGGTGTTTATCTTTGCCTCGGTGATGCCAAAGAGACATTACTCAAACTGATAGGAGAACTATGAGAAAACCTTTGAAAGGCAGTATGCAACAAAGCAGCATTATATGGAAAGTGCTGCTTTTGTTGGCTTTGATGCTCTTCTTCACTTTCATTGCGATGGGAATATGGATTGCCGCATTCCAGGGTTCACAATCCACACGCTCGCTCGAAGTGTTGCAGATGTTGCAAACTGTATGCACTTTTGCTTTGCCCTGTTTTGTGGCAGCATGGCTTTGGAGCAACCAACCACTTTCCTGGTTGCAGTTGGACAAATCGGTGGAATGGATACCGGCATTACTTGCTGTTGCACTTATAATCTCCGCCATGCCGTCTATCAACCTGCTTGCATGGCTTAACGAGCAGATCGTTTTGCCTGATTTCCTCAGCGGATTGGAAGAAATTTTTAAGAGGCAGGAGGAAACTGCACGCAAACTTACAGAGCAATTTATCCGTGCCGACAATGCAGGAATGTTGGTTTTCAATCTGTTTCTTATGGCATTCTTGCCCGCTTTTTGTGAAGAGTTATGTTTCAGAGGAACACTCCAACAACTCTTTTCCGACGCTTCGGCAGGGAAAAACGGTAGTATTGGATCGAAACATCATGTTGCCATTTGGGTAACAGCAATACTTTTCTCTGCCATCCATTTCCAGTTCTACGGATTCATTCCACGCATGCTGATGGGGGCCTTGTTCGGTTATCTTATAGTTTGGTCGGGCAGTATATGGTTGCCTGTAATAGCACATTTCACGAATAATGCCATGTCGGTAATATTATATAATGTGTATTACATGCAAGGCAAAAATGTCGATGAAATCGATGCTCTGGGAACAGGCGACACCCTTTGGATGGGTGTCGTGAGTATGGTGGTTGTAGGTGCTCTTATATGGTTGATGTGGCGGATAAATCACAAAAAAGAGCCGCAATAATAGCAATTATTTCTCTCGATTCTTGAAATTATTTGAAAAATATTTGCGTATTTGAAAAGTTTGCAGTACTTTTGCAGCCGCTTTTGAGAAAAAGCCTCTCCGAGCAAGACTTGTTCTTGCGAGGGGAACCAATCGAGAGTTATGCTCGAAGATTGAGAGCGGGATGTGGCGCAGTCCGGTAGCGCAACGGTCTGGGGGACCGGAGGTCGCAAGTTCAAATCTTGTCATCCCGACAAAAAAGCAACCATCTGATAAGGTGGTTGCTTTCTCTTTTTAAGAAATTCAGGCGTAGTTATACGTTAAACAGGAAATGCATGATGTCGCCGTCCTGTACCAGATAGTCTTTGCCTTCCACTCCCAGTTTCCCGGCAGCTCTGCATTGCGACTCACCGCCAAGACTGATGAAATCTTCGTACTTGATTACTTCCGCACGAATGAATCCGCGTTCGAAATCGGTATGAATCACTCCTGCACACTGAGGTGCTTTCATACCTTCGCGGAAAGTCCAAGCGCGCACTTCATCCGATCCTGCAGTAAGGAAGGTCTTCAATCGAAGTAGTGCGTATGCCGCTTTTATCAGTCGGTTCACACCCGATTCTTCCAGACCTATCTCTTCAAGAAACATCTGACGCTCTTCATAAGTGTCGAGTTCGGCAATTTCCGATTCTATCTTTGCGGCAAGTACCAGAACTTGTGAATTTTCGTCTTTTACGGCTTGCTTCACCTGGTCTACATATTTGTTTCCCGTTGCTGCCGAAGCCTCATCTACATTGCATACATAAAGCACCGGTTTGGCGGTGAGAAGAAAGAGTTCGTGTGCGATGGCTTCCTCGTCTTTGTTGTCCAGAGTGACGGTTCTTGCCGATTTGCCTTGCTCCAGTGCTGCTTTATATTTCAGCAGCACTTCCAATGCCGCTTTTGCTTGCTTGTCGCCGCCTGTAGTCGCCTGTTTCTGCACTTTCTGGATGCGCGATTCCACCGTCTCAAGGTCTTTCAGTTGCAATTCTGCATCGATAATCTCTTTGTCTCTAACTGGATCTACCGATCCGTCCACATGCACCACATTGTCGTCATCGAAGCAGCGAAGCACATGCAGAATGGCATCTGTCTCGCGGATGTTGGCAAGAAACTTGTTGCCCAATCCTTCACCCTTGCTCGCACCTTTAACCAGTCCTGCTATATCCACTATTTCAACGGTGGTTGGTATCACACCGCGTTCCGGATGGCATATCTCTGCCAAACGGTTGAGACGCTCATCAGGCACGGTTATTACTCCCACATTGGGTTCTATAGTGCAAAACGGGAAGTTGGCAGATTGTGCTTTCGCATTACTAAGACAGTTGAAAAGTGTTGATTTGCCCACATTCGGCAATCCTACTATACCGCATTTTAGTGACATGTCTACAAAAATATTTATTTGAAATTCGTATTCGTTTGCAAAATTACTACAAATTCCGTGAATCTCCAAATTATTTTCCGCGGATCCTAATCTCCCACGGATGACACGGATAAAGGTGATTTCCACGGATTCTTTTATATTTTCATCAACCTTCGGTTGTGGAGATGAAGGAGATGTAATACAAAGAAAATACATTTATTTATCTGCATCGCATCTCAAAAATCTCCAGATGTCGAAAGACATCATAAAAAATTAGAAATCCGTGTAATCTCCTTTATATCTCCGAAATCCGTGGGAAACTATAGTCTTCCGTGGGAGAGACGTTTCTGCCAATCTACCAAATAGAACAATTTCGCCATGCCGGCGGGTAAGCCGAAAGTAGCCGAGTGTTAGCCTAGTCCTCCAAACCTCAAATATACCAATTAGAACAATGTTCCGTAAAAATAGTCGTTTTTCTTTTTTGCTGAATAATATTGTGTGAGCCTTTATTTTGCAATATGTGTAAAGTTATAATAAAAAGTTGTGTATTAAAAAATCTTGCAGTAATTTTGTACTCGCAATTATAATACTATGCAACAACTTTTAGATTTATTGAATAATCCATGGATTCTGGCAGCAGCTTTGATTGCCGGACTTGTTCTGCTTGTCAAAGGTGCAGACTGGCTTGTGGATGGTGCTTCCGGTCTTGCCAAGCGCTTTGGAATATCAGACCTAGTGATAGGTCTTACTGTAGTTGCTTTCGGAACCAGTATGCCGGAGTTCGTAGTCAACATGGTGTCTGTGGCAGATGGAGCTACCGACTTGGCTATTACCAATATCCTCGGATCAAACATTATCAATACTTTCGTCATTCTCGGTTTTACTGCTTTGGTATATCCTGTAGCCTCGCAAAAGCGTTCACGTGATTTCGATATTCCGATGTCGATGATTGCGGGAGTATTGGTTTTGATAATGGTGGGAATAACTTTCCCTGGTCTTGAAGATGCAAGAGGAATCTCGCGCATTGGAGGTATCATGCTTCTGCTGATGTTTTGCTATTTCCTCTACAACGCTTTCCGTCATGCCAAAGACCATCCGGATGATGCTATAACAGAAGAAGTGAAACCGATGAAAGTATGGAAGGCCATTCTGCTTATATTGGCAGGACTCATCGGTCTGGTTGTAGGTGGAGAGATGATAGTGAAAAGTGCGGTAAAGATTGCTACTGATCTGGGAGTGAGTGAAGCAATAATAGGTTTGACTATCGTTGCATTGGGAACATCTCTGCCTGAATTGGCAACCTCTGTGGTGGCTGCATTCAAGAAAAATTGCGATATCGCTCTCGGTAATGTGATCGGTAGCAATATCTTCAATGTATTCTTCGTTTTGGGAACAAGTGCTACAATACGTCATTTGCCTGCTTACACAGGAATAGAAGTGGATGCATGTGTGGCAGCATTGGGAAGCATACTCGTATGGCTGTTTGTGAAAACCAACAAAGAGCGAGAAGTAAAGCGTTGGGGAGGAGCTATTCTGCTGCTTGTATATGCAGGTTATCTGACCTATCGATTGCTGACAATGTAGCTTTGTTTACCTGACGACGTTCTTTGTCGATAATCCAACCCCATTTGTTGAAATATTTGCACATGTTTTCAATGTGAATCTTCAGAAGCTTCTTACTCTTGTAAGAGGCTTTTTCATGATTGTGAACAATGCTTACATTGGGGTAGTACAGTGTCAGAAAATCCCGATGAATACGGCGGGTTAAGTCGATATCTTCGGGATACATGAAAAATCTCTCGTCAAACAAACCCACCTTTTTCAAAGCTGCTGCTTTTAGAAACATAAAGCATCCCGAGAGATAAGGAACATTCATTATCTTGTCGTATCCGGAATCACGCAATTCGAATCTGCGCATCATACCTTTTGTCATCCATGCAGGAAGAAATCTGCGACCTATCAAATCCATAGGTGTAGGCAAAAGTTTGCATAAGTATTGCAGACTTCCATCAGGGTAGGTAACTTTGGGCATCAGCAATCCAACATTCTGGTTTTTGCGCATGAAATCCTCCATTTCATCGAGAATTTCCCTGTTGAATTCAATGTCGCTGTTCACTACCAGATGGTAACCTATACGCTGTTGCAAAGTCTTGCGAATAGCTATGTTGTGAGCAGCTCCATAACCCAGATTCTTTCCGTTGAAGATATACTCTGTTTTGCTTTTGTAAAGCCATGTGTACTCATCGTCTCTTTCTTCAGAATTGTCGATAAGGTAGATATGCGCCACTCTTTTGGAGGGTGCTACTATATCCAACAATCGTTTCACCTGTGCTTTGTCGGAGTGATAAAGAACGATCGAGACGTTGATCATTGTTTAAGATAACGATGCAGAGTATGGTTATAGATGTCGATAACTATTCCGTCTTCAAATTTGTCGAGCACCAGTTGTCTCCCCTCTTTGCCCATTGCAAGTCGCTCATCGGGAGTAAGTTTTATGATTTTTTTCATTGCATGCGACAGACTCTTCACGTCGCGCACATTGCATAAGAATCCGTTTTTACCGTTCTTTACTATATCTCTGCATCCAATGTTATCGGTTGCAATGATAGGTTTTTCCATTGCAGCTGCTTCCATAAGAGATCGAGGCACACCTTCTCTATAGGCAGAGGGAAGAACAATGCAGTCTGCTTCGCGGATGAAAGGTATAACATTGGTGGTTTCGCCAAGATAATGCGTTATCCCTTCTTGCTCCCATGTATCTACCAACGAAGGAGTAATCTCCGATGCAGAATCGAAAGCACCAAGCAAGCAAAACTGAACCTCAGGATTGTGGCGATGAATGATTCGCGCTGCTTCTGCATAATCGCCAACTCCCTTCTCGGCAAGCAATCTGCCAAGATATAGAAACGAGAATCCTTTGCCTTGCTTTTCCTGCGGACAAAACAACTCTGTATTCACTCCTTCACCCGGCAATATTCTTACTTTCTCTATCGATACCAGTTTCCTTTGAAGGAACAACTGGCGGTCATCGTCATTCAAAAACCACACCTCTTTGGCATGTCGGAGGGAATATTTATACAACAACTCGACCACTCTTGTGATATGCGTATCGTTGATAAACACTTGTCCCAAACCCGTAATGATAGATATGCTGGGAGTCTTCGTCCTCCTTGCGGCCATTTCGCCGTAAATAACGGCTTTGATGGTGTAGTGGAAGATAAAATCGAATTTCTGTCTGCGATAGATACGTTTTAACTGATTCAACAGACTGAAGTCGTGAATGATATTTGTTCCGTGAGAATCTACAGTTATGGGGAGAAAATGTATTCCCAACTCTTCATATAGGGAAACATCGAAATCTTCCACGGCTATCACCGTCACATCAAAACCTTGCTTAACACAATTCTTCATGACGCTGATGCGGAAATTGTACATCATCTTCGCACTGTTTCCTACAAATGCCAGTTTCTTATTGTTCATAAAGATTTAAAGTTTCAGAAGCAATTCTTCTATTTCTTTGGCAGTTTTCTGCCAACTGTATCTTTTTAATCGTGTATTTTGTTTTTCTATCAATTCCGAATGGTTCTCCGATATGGCATACATTATTTTGTCTGCCATGTCTTGTGCATTGGTCGGATCGAAATAAATAGCGGCATTTCCTGCTACTTCCGGCAGTGATGCTTTATCGGCAAGAAGAAGAGGTATCTTATAGTAGTATGCCTCCAATACAGGAATGCCGAATCCTTCGGAGAGCGAAGGAAATATTAGCAGATCGGCTTTTTTCATACATCCTGCCAAATCTTCTTCTGTGAGCCAACCGGTCAGATGCACTATCTCACGCTTCTGATTGGCTTTTGCTATTTTTTCTTTTTGATGTTTGGTGAACATCTTGTCGTTACCTGCTATTATCAAACCCCATTCCTGAGGTAACTTGTCTTGCAGAAGAATCATAGCATCAATAAGTCGGCTCAGATTCTTGTGCCCACGCGAACTGCCTACATACAGAATATATTTCTCAAATGCGGGTTTATAGTCGGTAGGTTCAATAAGTTTCAGATGTTCCCAACCTTCGTAAATAACGCATATCTTTCCGGCTTTTGCCTTCTTGTGATAGTGCAATATCTCATTCTTGGTATATTTGGAAACTGCAACTATCTTCTTTGCTTTCTTCAAACCCTGTGCCACATTCCAATGCAGATAACGGCGCTTGGTGATTCTCAATCTTCCCAGTTGCTCGGGAAACTCTTCATAAATGAGGTCGTGAACTGTATACAAACAGGGAATACTCAATGCCACAGGAAATTGGTTGCTCGGACAAAAAGCGGCATCAAACCTTGACTCGTTGTTTTTTAGCCATCGCTTGTATTGAATATCTCTCTTGGGTCCTATAGGACTTATATCCGCTTCTTCTATCTTTATGCCCTTGTCCTCAAACATCTTGTAATAAGCAGGCGGACATTGCCCGGGTCTTACGAGCATTGTGTAATCTGCCAATGTGGCATCCATGTTGAGCACCACATTCAGAATATACTGACTGAGCCCGTCTATCCGGCGGGATATGGTAGTTGCATCTATCAGTATTCGTTTTTTCATATAAATCTTCTTACACACATCTTCACGAGTATCAGTAGTGTGGAATCATACAACCTGAAGCCGTGTTTCACCACAATATACATCCTTTCTGCAGTGGTTTTTTCAGGAAGCGAGAGAAAGAGTTCTATAGTCTGTTTGTCTTCTTCATTCAAATTGTCTTTCCATACTTTGTAAAACGCCTCCAACCCTAGCAGATGATTTTTGCTTACAACCGGAATATATCTGTTTTGCCACATCTGCATGAATTTTTTGCGCATGCTTCCAGGAGCATTGCCTGTCACGTTGTCGGTGTGCTGACGATAATACATAAGGGGCTTGTCTATATAACTTACTTCACCCATCGTCAATACGCAAAGCAATAAAGTATGGTCGTGCATGGCGTAATACTCAAGCGGCTTCATCAGCAATTCTTTTGTTTTCCTGTTGAATATTCCTGCAGCGCCTTGAATACCGGTATTCTGAAATAATATATGTTTCAGGTTTTTAGGATAGTACAAGGTGTTTCTTTTGGATATAATTCCTTTTTCAGGACTCCATAAATATGCATTAGAGTAGACTGCTTGTGCTTGTGTGTTGTCTTTTTTCTGGATTTCTGCCAGCATTGTCGATATTTTTTCCGGCAACCATACATCATCCTGGTCGCAAAACATCGAGTAGTCGGCATCCGAGTATTTCAGCAAATGCATGAAGTTTTTAGCTACTCCCAGGTGCATCACTCCATCTTCAACCACATGAATCCGCTTGTCCTTTTTTGCAAAGTCGAGAGCTATCTGCAACGTCAAGTCTGTGCTACCATCGTCATGTATCCACAATCGCCAGTCTTCGTATGTTTGCTTCTGAAGCGACTCTATCTGCTCGCCTACATACCGCTCTCCATTATATGTGGCCATCAATATATCAACCATTACAGCTCTTCTTGTATCTTGATTTTGCTATGCAATAATCGCAAAAACCTATTTGTTGAATGTCTCTTGCCTGACGGATATAATCAATATTCTGTTGCCAGATATCAGATATGTGAGTCAGTCTGTGAAAAAACAAGTCTGTTCCATGTTTGTCTTTCCATGCACCAATCACATTGCTTCCATGCTGACGATACAGAATGTCTGCATGTGGGTTTTCAATTAGTTTTCCATCATGAGCAATCACACTTAATGCTATTGTATGGTCATGCATCAGTGCATGTTTGCCGAATGGTAAACTCACCGCTTTGGCAGCTTTGTTTATCATCATTGTGCATCCTGTCACGCAGTTTTTTCCGGCAAGTGTGGTAAAATCCACGATTTTCTGGGGATGTATTCCTGCATAATGCCAGAAAGATTTGTCCACAGTATCCAGGTTTTCGTCTGTCACCTGAAGATCGGAATATACCAACAATGGTGTTTCCTCACCAAATTTGTTTTCTGCTTCATGCATTTTCTCCGATGCATGACGGATTTTTTCCGGCAACCACACATCATCCTGGTCGCAAAACATCACATATTCGCTTTCGCTATTTTTAAGTAGTGCTTCAAAACTGCGAAGTGCTCCGATATTTCCCTTTTCATCGGTAAAAACAGAGATCCTTGAGTCTTGCGTTGCAAACTTGTCAAGTATGCAAAGAGTATGGTCGGTCGAGCAGTCATCTCTTGCTATCAAATGCCATTCACTACAACTCTGCCCTATGATCGATTGCAGTTGTTGCTCCAGATATTTCTCGCCGTTATATGTAGAAAGCAGTATATCAATCATCGGAATCCCATTTGCAATCCTTTGTCATTATCGTATTTCCAGAACAATTTTGCTTGCTCTATCTGTCGGTCAATCAATTCGCGTTGGGTGTGGTTCCTGCGTTCCCATACCCAGGAAACTCTGTCGGTTTGACCTTTCATCTTCTCGTATCGTTTGGGCAATTCAAACGTGAGAGAGATGGAAAACAATATCATTATCAACCCTAACATCTGCTTTGCAAGTTGGTTTTTCACAGGGGTGGTCTCCATTGTATTGAGCAACCAAACCAGCAGGAAAGGAAGAATATAAGAGCGAATGCGATATAGTATCAGGTAATATTGATACAGAATCACTATCACCAGAATCATGCTCCATATCAACCAGTGATATATCTTTTCCCGTTTGTCGGCATCTGTTTTCAAAGTGTAGTAACCGAGACATATGATCACCATGAAGTACAGGAAGAATATTTTCTGAATGCGCTTTCCTACCATGAGGTGATATTCCACTGAAATCTGCAAAGAAGAGGGTAGGAAAGGCACAAACTGCCTTAGTAATGGGTGAAGTGCTATCACCATGAAAGAAACAAGCAGCACTGCAAGCAGAAAATATGCCTTTGATTCCGTTTTTAGTCCGTAGAACAGCCGTGCAACCATCAGAAAAAACAAAAACGGCAATACTGTCTTGTGCATGGTAGTGCTGATAAGCAGCAATGCAAGCGGAATGATCTTCCAGGAGAACTTGTGATAAAAGCAGAAAGCATAGATGATCAAAGCTACTGCCAGGCATTGGCGAATCTGCTCAAGAAACACTGCATGGTCGAGAGTTACTAAAGCTAAAAGAGCAAAACACGGATGTGTTTTTATGTAACTGAAAAGCCAGTATATCGCACCCCAATAGAGGATGGATATCACCGCAGTCATTCCCCAATATGTCAAGTGGAAACCCTTGCAAACACTGCAGAAAAATGCAAATCCCGGCTCAAACTGAGTCAAATCATGAGCCACATTATAGGCATAAGAACCTGTTATGTTGTTGTAAAACGGGATATAGTTCAAAATGTCACGACCATAGGCATATCTTGCAGTGCATAATACCGCTATCACAAGAAAAGCAATATTGAATATTTGTCGTTGTGCTTTCGGGTATTTGTCCACCAACAATTCCAGAAGGCAGAAGCACAAACAAATCACTATGAGAGTTACGATCATGTACATATTCAGCCTCCAAAGTTACTACTTTTCTTCTGAATATTAAAATTTATTCTAGAAATCCAAATATTTTTACTAATTTTGCACCAAATTATTTACATTGGCATGGCACAGAACGGCAAACTGATATCACGATTTCTTCTTTTCTTTTTCTTTGCTGCATTTGTTTTTCTGAAGTGCATCCTCTTTCAACATTTCTGCTTGAGGATTGTGCTTTTCAATCCTTTGCACTGCAGTTGGATTACGTGGTGGGCATTCTGGTTGCCGAAAATGGCTGTATCACTCCTTCTCGCTTCACCGCTTTTATTTACAAAAACCACATGGTGGAGTCTGATTTGGATGCTTGTCATTGACTTCTGGATAATTGCAAACTTCATATATTTTCGTGCCAACTCGCTCTTTCTTTCGCTTGATGCCATACTGATGGCTGGCAATCTAAAAGGATTCACGTCTTCCATACTTACTTATTTCGATTGGCGTTTCTGGATTTTTGTAACGCTTGCGGTTTTATATGTTTTGCCATGGTGGTTTTTCCGGAATTCTTCCCCTTCGTGGATTGCAGGATGCTCTATCTTTGTATTTTCAATAGTTCTTTCTTTATGTGCAGGTGAATGCAACTATCGTTCGTTCAAGCAAACCGAAGATAGAGAAAATCTTAATTTTGAGGCAGAGTGGCTTAATCCGTTTGTCACTCCTAAGGATATTTCTTCCCAAAACTGGCAGATGGAGCAACAGCAGTTCTCTTATATTACTCAACACAGTATCCTGTCGTATTCTGTGAATATGATAGTAGAAGGAGTTAGAATCTATCAACAAAGAGAGCATTTGCGACCTTTGTCGCAAGATGAAGAGGAGTATTTGCAGTCGTTGCCCGATGTAAACGCAAATCAGAATTTACATCCTGAATACAATCTTATTATAATCCTTGTTGAAAGTCTTGAAAGTTGGGTTTTGCAAATGAAAGACGATAATGGTATAGAAGTAATGCCTTCGCTGAATGCTTTTCTTGCAAGTCGTCAGCATTTTTTCTGTCCACGTATCACTTCGCAAGTGAAATTTGGAGTTTCCGGTGATGGACAAATGATAATAAACACAGGTCTTTTGCCGATTTCATCTGGTGCTGCATGTCTGCTTTATTCTCACAATACATATCCAGGTTTTGCGCAATTTTTCAATAGTAGTGCCGTGGTAAATCCTGTGAAAGGAACCTGGAACAAGACTGATGCATTCCGCAATTATGGTTATCGAAAACTTATGGAACCCGATGATCTTTCTTCCACATACAATAAAACCGAACAAAACGAATTCTGGATCGATAACAAGATCTTCCATGTCTCTATGCAAACCGCTGAGACTATGATGATGAATCCACCGTATTGCGAGATGGTGCTAACTATTTCTACTCACCAACCTTTCGATCTTTACGACAAAAACTACTCACTCAATTTTTCTGATGATACGCCTCACAATATCAGAGAATACATGAATGCAATGCATTATACCGACTATCATATGGGTGTTTTCCTGAAATGGTTGGAAGAGCGGAATATATTTGATAATACCGTACTTGTCATTACCGGTGACCATACTGTTTTCCATAATCTGGATTTCGAGAATCTGCAAAAATGGGCAAACAACAAGCCTTTGTCGGTTGCTTCCGAACCCAATTATTGTCCGCTTATAATGCTTTCGCCTGATATTCAGACAAACATCACTGTCGATGAAATCTGCTATCAGATGGATATTTTCCCAACCATTCTTTCAGCAGTAGGACTCGAGGATTATTCATGGCACGGTTTCGGGCACAATCTGCTCGATTCATCATCTTTTTGTGGTCAAAACGAGTCTTTCTCGAAGCCGACTCAAGCCGAGTGTTTGCCTACTTTTTCGGTACCCGAAGCTTTCTCCTTGTCGGATCTTATAATAAGAACCAATGCTTTTGCAAAATAATCTATTTTGATATTCAAAATAAAATTACTATCTTTGCCGTGTTAAATTGAAAAGTTATGAATACTCTATTGGTTGTCATTCTTATTCTTGTCGGCACTGCCTTGCTTGTTGCCGAGTTGTTTCTTATCCCCGGTTTCGGAGCTCCTGGAATAGCAGGTTTTCTCGCTATTGCAGGTGGAGTTTTCTGCGCCTATTTCTATCTTGGCGCTTTGGCAGGTCATATCACACTCGCAGCTTCGCTTGTACTTTGCGCTATAGCAATATGGCTCTTCTTGCGCTTTAAAACGCTTGACAAAATGGCTCTGCAGCAGAATATCGACTCCAAAGTTGACCTCATGGAAGGTAAAAATATCAAAGTTGGAGACATCGGTATTACTATCAGTCGACTTGCTCCTATGGGCAAAGTGCGTATCGATGGAAATGATTTTGAAGCAAAAAGTACTGAAGATTTCATCGACCAGAATGTTGAAATCTCGGTTGTTTCTATCGATGGAAACATAGTAAATGTTAAACGTAATAAATAATATCAATTATGGGAGTTTTTGAAATTGTACTTCTTGTACTTTTGGGCATCCTGCTCATTCTTTTCATGTATTATGTGCCTTTCCTTCTTTGGATTTCGGCAATTGTTTCAGGTGTGCATATTTCGCTCATCCAACTCTTCCTCATGCGTATTCGTAAAGTTCCACCACGCCGCATTGTGGATTGTATGATTGAAGCGCACAAGGCAGGACTTCAAGACGTAAGACGCGATGGACTTGAAGCACACTACCTCGCAGGTGGTCATATAGAGCGTGTAGTTCATGCTCTAGTCAGTGCCAACAAAGCCAATATTGATCTTACTTTCCAGATGGCAACCGCTATCGACCTTGCAGGTCGTGATGTGTTTGAGGCTGTGCAGATGTCGGTTAACCCCAAAGTGATTGATACTCCTCCGGTTACCGCAGTTGCTAAAGACGGTATTCAGCTTATTGCCAAAGCTCGTGTTACGGTTCGAGCAAATATCAAACAACTGGTTGGTGGTGCTGGTGAAGATACCGTTCTTGCTCGTGTAGGCGAAGGTATTGTAAGTAGCATCGGTTCAAGCGATACTCATAAGTCGGTGCTTGAAAATCCCGATTCCATCAGTAAATTGGTGCTTAAGAAAGGTTTGGATGCAGGCACTGCGTTCGAGATTCTTTCAATCGATATTGCTGATATCGACGTAGGAAAAAACATCGGTGCTCAACTCCAGATGGATCAAGCGGAAGCAGATAAGAATATTGCTCAAGCAAAGGCGGAAGAGCGTCGCGCTATGGCAGTTGCTCTCGAGCAGGAGATGAAAGCAAAGGCACAAGAAGCTCGTGCTCATGTGGTTGAAGCTGAGGCAGAAGTGCCCAAAGCTATGGCAGAAGCTTTCCGTAGCGGAAATCTAGGCATAATGGATTATTATCGTATGCAGAATATCAATGCGGATACCGATATGCGTAATGCCATTGCTCAACCTGGAAAGAAGGGTAAAAAATAGGAATCTTCAAATTTTCTAAGGACAGAGTCCTTCAAAATCTTCAAATCCTTAATGCGCGTAGCGCTTTTGCAATATCCTATAGAATGGGCGGATATTGAAACCAATCTCCGTCTTACAGAACGCCGCCTTGCCCAAATAAAGGGTAAGGCGGA
>JAEEGL015637175.1_pt1 | contig 22016 bp, 25 predicted proteins | sample 9134231 | NCBI WGS metagenome assembly JAEEGL01 (sample SAMN16246548, study PRJNA631951) | gut metagenome | biome: gut microbiome; feature: rumen; material: fiber-attached | host: Bos | place: Iran: Karaj | collected 2018-10 | reverse complement strand
CAGATAAAGTCTACTTTATGAACTTCTCTCACTTAGGAATCGAGCGAAATGATGGTGATGATATGTTTGAGCAGATATGGTTCATATTTGAAAACGGATATGTTCTAGAACTAACAACTGATCATTGTGATTACACATCTTTTAGCGAACTTCCGCAATACGTATATTACGACTATATTAGCGAGATGAAATGATATGAAATACTTACTTAGAAGCGGAAAAGTTGAATATTCAGGCAGTAAAAAGCAACTAATAACATACGTTAAAGAAAAATATGCTGACGAGTATTGGGTCCGTGAATACGGCGAAGATTTTGATGACGATTTCGGTAAATTCAAGTTTGCTGTTGAAACTATCGGACTTCAACTATCAGATAAAATGTCTGATAAAGAATTTTCTAAAACGCATAGGAGATAAGTATGGATATACAACTTGAATCAGCAATTAAAAATTCTATCCTATCTTTTGTTATTGGAGATGTGATGGGAACCCCATTACAGTTTATATCAAGGGATAGTATAGAAGAATCGTTAAAACAACAGCCTATTGAAGAACTTATATTAAATGCTAATACAACCATACCTTTTGGAGCGTGGTCTGATGATTCTTCAATGACTTTATGCACAATGAAAAGCATTACTGATAAACAAACAATAAATATAGAAAACATGAGTGAATATTTTCTTATGTGGCTATATATTGCATATTTAACTCCTTTTGATAAAACCTTTGATGTTGGCAGAACAACTTATGAGGCTTTAAATAATTTTAAAAATAATCATAAAATGCCGAGTGGATTATCTGATATATATAGCAATGGAAATGGCTCTTTAATGAGAATTTTACCTGTTTCTATATACTGTTATCTTAAAAATTTATCCCACAAGGAAACATTTGATATTGTAAAAAATGTTTCAAGTATTACCCACGCACATCCGATAAGCATTCTCGGCTGCTATATTTATACATTAGTAGTTTTTGATATTTTGAAAGGAAAATCAAAAAATGAAACAATCGCCAACCTAAGTAAGATATACAATAACAAAGCAATACCTGATGATTATAAAGAGTGGCTGAATAAATATGAGACAGTCTTAGATGGAAGTATAGTTACACAAAATGCTGATAATTTAGATGCATCAGGTTATGTTAAAGGGACATTAGAAGTTGCACTATGGGGGTTCTATAATACTAAATCTGTTGAAGATTGCATATTTAGAATTATTGAACTTGGAGAAGATACTGATACAAATAGCGCAGTTGGTGCAGGTTTAAGCGGTTTATATTATGGTTTACGAGGCAAAGTAGCACCACAATATTGGATTGATAAGATAATTAATAAAAAAATGATTATAGATATGGTCGATAAATATATTGAGGTATAAAACTTGGTTCTTTGAAACGGCTGAAAAGTTAGTTAATCAGATGAAAGAATTAGCAATATCAGAAGCAGAACGTTATAAGAACTATTTAAAAAAGCAGGTGGTACAATGTCAGGAAGAACAATAGCAATCGGTGATATACATGGTGATATTGATAAACTCAACTCCCTGTTAAATAAATTAATTCCTAAAAAAGACGATACTTTTATATTTTTAGGTGATTATATTGATGTAGGTCCGCACCCAAAAGCAGTTATTACAAGATTGATAGAACTATCAAAACAAAGTAACTGTATCTTTTTGCGCGGAAATCATGAGGACATGTTATTAAAAGTAGTAAAAACAAAAGCCGAACATTATATTGAAGAATGGGTATTCTGCGGTGGCATTACTACCCTTCGTGATTACGGAGATTTTATTGAAATGCTAACTTTACATAAAGAATTCTTTAAACAATTGAAGTTATATCACCTAACAGACAAATATCTTTTTGTCCACGGTGGTGTTCGTCCTGATAAATCTTTGGAAGAACAAGAAGAGCAGGATTTGCTTTGGATAAGAAATAATTTTATTTATAACAAACATATGCTGAAACAAAAGGTAATCTTTGGTCATACTCCTTTTGTTGAGCCTTATGTTGATAAAGATAAAATTGGAATTAATACAGGCTGTGGAATAGAGGATGAAGGATACCTAACAGCATTTATATGTGATTATGAAACTTTTGTAACGAGTAAAGAGGCGGAATTATGATAATAATCGGTGAAAATTTTGATACTGAAGAAAATATTTTAAAACTCATCAGCAAGTCTACTCCTAGTGCTGATGCTAAAATCACATTTACAAATCTTTCTGAAATGGCTGGATGGGTATATGTTAAAGGGAAAGTTAATGAATCAGAATTTAATATTCATTTCAGTTCTTGGGTTTCAGATACCTCAATTTTTATACATTTTTTTAAAGAGTTAGTTAATCTAAAAGATGAAATTACTCTCTTTCTCGATAATGAAGGAAGTTACCCTCTGCTTTATGCTAAAAAAGTGGACAATGATACTCTCATGTTTGTATTTGCACATGACTATACAGGAAACATAATGACCCCTACGAAATCTGCGATTGGATAAGTTATGAGCCTAATAACCCAAAGGCATACAGGAAGTAATATAGAGGAAATTTATATGAAAATAATCGGTGCAGATTTAGCCTAATACGCCATTTCTGTCATTAATCGCTGTGGAATATATGAACATTTTTTATCTCTGCTCTTTAACAAAGATTCTTTTTGTTCTTTCAGTTCCGATAATCTTTTAAAGTGTTTCAAATCTTCTTCCGTTTTAATGCAATCAATATGGCGGAGTTGCATGATATGACGTGCTTCTTCATATGCCATTTCGCTATAAATTAATTCGAGTTCCATTCCAACACCTCCTATTTCGGTTATTCATTTTAATTAAAAAATCTGTTGAATATTTTCTATCATATTTTATTCCTGAAATCGAAAATACACTCTTTTGTAAAGAAGTATAGGTTTTTCAAAATGACTGTATAACAGATACTCAAACAATTTGAGGCAAATTGCAAGTTGTAGCAGGTGTATTTATCGTGAAATGCGTATAGTTTTGCTTGGGAAGAGTTGCATTTTCGAAAACGCGCGTTATACTTAAGAAGCACTAGGGAAGACACTTTTAAAGGAACAAAAATTTATGAAAAAGAAAACAAGTTACAAACGAATTGATAAACGAACAGGAATCGAATCAGAAATCTCTACAGCAAGAGCAGCAGAACCGATAAAAGACCGTTCCATAATTGAAGGTATAAAGACGGCTCTTAATACAAAAAAGACAAGAAAATATTATGCTTTATTCTGTACAGGGATTAATTCTGCCCTTAGAATATCCGATATTCTCAAATTGCGTGTTTGCCATGTAGAAAGCGGATATGTACATACAGCAGAAACTAAAACAGGAAAGAGTAAACAATTCCCCATTAACTATACTCTTATGGCAGTATTACAGAATTATATAAAAGAATTTAAACTTAAAGATGATGATTTTCTCTTTTACAGCAATAGGAGTGATGGCCGTAGAAATGTAAAAGCAATTGATAAATGCCAGGCTTATAGAAAACTGAAAGAAGTCATTGAAAGATTATATCCTGAAGTGCATTATCAAAATCATACTCTAAGAAAGACGGCGGCATATTGGTTGCTAAAAAATAATAATAATGATATTACCCTTGTAATGTATGCACTTAATCATACTTCCATTTCGGTAACTATGCGTTATATAGGCTTAACCCAAGAAAATGTTGATAATGCTTTCAACTGCTTAAATTTATAGGTGAAAAATGAGTGATACAATAAGATACAGCCGAATGACCGATTTTATGCAACTGTTGCACATGATGCTCGCTGAACCGAATGGTGTCAGCCTAAATGATATATGTGCTGAATTTGGTGTATCACGCAGAACGGCGGAACGTATGAGAGATGCAATCCGTAATGAGTTTTCTCAGGTTGATGTTGTGTCCGAAGAATGCAAAGTAAAACGGTGGGGATTTATCAACTATTCTATGAGAGAGATAGTAGAATTCACCGATTCAGAAATAGCATTAATCCAAACCCTAAAATCTAAGACAACCCCTGAATTTGCTTCAATACTTTATAAGATGAAGGTGCTGAGAAAAAGATAAAATTTATACTATTTCTTATTTGATAATTTTTTATACATTTTGAACAGTTCCGTTATAATTTCCGTTTCCGATAATTCTACGATTTTACCGTTTTTATCTTTACGTCTGAAGCCATACACTTCCATAACGATCTTATCATTTTCTTGATGTGCTTTTCGCAATTCTATTGGCATAGTTAATTCTTTGTATAAGTCTTCTAACGAGCAGTTAGGATATAATGCTCGTGCATCTAATATTGCTTGTGCTGTTTTTTCTATAATTGATTTCTGGCTTTCTGTTAACTCTTTGCAAGGGAAATTATTATAAACCGCAGGAGAATATCTCGGAGCATTACCTAAACGCCCGCTAACGGTTTTATCCCATAAGTTATGAATTTTGGAGTTTAATATACCAAATACATATAAAGATGCTGAAGGTATAGCATATACGGTATCTCCACAAATAATATCTTTACTTATATATGCAATTGGTCTATATGTCCTACTATCTGTTGATATTCTTGGAATTATTATATAATCATTTTTCGGTTGCCTTATTTGACAAAACAAATAAGGTACATTTGCCTTTTTTATAATTCTATCTGTTGGGCTATTTAATCTTGTGTCTCTTACTGTTTTTAATCTATCAACTATTTCAGGTATTTTATTATAATCAGCAGGGTTACCGTCTTTAAACCACAGGCAATATTTTGTAAATGTATTAGGTTTGTTGCTTATAACTTCATCTCCTCCAATAAAACCTCTAATATATTTGTTTAATTTTGGATATTTATTTTTCAGACATTCTGCCTCTTGTCCTGATAACATGAACGGTTTTACTGGTGTAGGTTCACTTCCTTTGACAGAAGGAGGAAAATTGTTTTTTCTTTCTTTACTACGATTTTCTATCCATGTATTAGGTGCTGCATATAGATAAGCATTTATTTCATCACATTCTAAACATGTATCATTATCAAATAATTTTTTCTTATTATTTATATGACACGCAGTAAATCCAATTATAACACAAAAAACGCTTGCTTCTTTAATAGACTCACTTCTCCATAAAAAACTTCTATAAGCAAATTGTATTTCAGCACCATCATGAGATAAATGTTTCCAAAATGTAGGTACAGATTCGCCTTGACAAATTGAATTTGTTGAAACAAATGCACATTTTATTGATGTATTGCTAATCATTAATGACATAGCCTTTTTATACCAACAAATAACATAATCTAATTTAGTTTCAGAGTTGCCTTTTCCAAAAATAATAGCCATGTCATTAGATTGATCTTTTGTTCTTTTAGACTCTCCAACAAATGGCGGATTCCCTATTATATAATTTAATTTTTCTTTTGGAATAACATCTTGCCAATCTATACGAAGTGCATTACCTTCAACTATATTAGAATTAGTTGTTAAAGGAAGGAATTTTAAATCGTGTTTAATAATATTTTCAGTTTCTTTTAACATTTGGGATTCTGCAATCCATAAAGCCGTTTGAGCAACGGTTGCAGCGAAGTCATTAATTTCAATGCCATAAAATTGATTAATAGATACTTTTACGGGAGAAACAAGCCAAGTTTGATTTTTATTACCACCTAATATTTCAATAATTTCATTTTCTAATTTTCTAAGTGAGATATAAGTTTCTGTTAAAAAGTTTCCACTACCACATGCAGGGTCTAAAAAAGTTAAATTTGCAATTTTGTGTTGAAATTTATCCAAATTTATTTTTCTTATTTTATAATTTTTATAACAGCATATTTCATTAAATTCTTGTTTTAAGTCATTCAGGAATAGTGGATCAATTACCCTATGTATATTTTCTATTGAAGTATAATGCATTCCTCCGTTATGTCTTGTTTCTGGATTTAAAGTACTTTCAAATACTGCTCCAAAAATTGTAGGGCTAATTTCAGACCAATTAAAATTTTCGCTTGCTTTTATTAATAAAAGTTCTTTTATCTCTTCTGTAAAATTTGGAATTTCAATATCATTGTCTTTAAAAAGTCCACCGTTGACAAAAGGAAATGCTTTTAACTCTTCATCAAGATAAGGGTCACGTTTTTTCTCTTCTATATTTAAAATTTTAAAAAGTTCTATTAATGCTTTCCTCATATGTTTAGGTTCAAATTGTTTCATGTAATTTAAGAACATATCTCGTTCTCCAAATATGCCAGCATCCTCTGCATATAAACAAAAAACAAGTCTTACACAAAGTTTATTTAAACTCTTTAAAGTTTCTTTTGATGTCTTATCAACATATTGTTTTAAAAGTGCATCATATAACCGTCCAACAATTTCACCTGCCTCTATAGATAATTGTTCTTCTTTTTTTATATGTTCATTATGCGTATCAACTAAAAAGGATAACCTATAATACTCCTTTTCTAAGTTTTTTAACAAAACTTCTTGAGGTTCACCTTTTGGTGTTTCCATATCATATATAAGGAATTTTTGAAAATTACAAGTAACAATCCAACGTGGTTGTTTCGAATAAGGAACGCTTGCCCTGTAACGAATAGCCTGTTCGTATGGAGTTAAAAAGGTTCCATCTGACTGTTTTATAGGTTGATTTAAATCTTTATCAGAACTTTTTTGTTCTATTAATACTTTTGTAGAAGAAATAAAACCATCAATATAACTTGTATTATCTAATGCAACATCTTCTTCAAAATCTATAAAATACTCAGGATGTTCAATTCCTAAAACATTTTGAAGCAAAGATAGCCAGAACTTTTGACTATATTTTTTTTCGGAAGTTTTATCTAAACTATTCCAATGATTTACAAAATCTTTAATTGCTTTTCTTTGTTTTGTATTTACCATCCTTAATTCTCCTACTGATTATTTTGTAAAAAGAATTTATTCACCAAAATATTCATTTTGGTGCATAAACTCCTACGCATCTATTTTACCATAAAAGTTCTTTAAAAGAATGTTGCATAAAGTAATTTTAGAGTAAATTTTGATAATTTTTAAATCTTTATGAGTAGTAACTTTCTCAAATTTTACAACCAAATGAATACCTTGGTGCATAAAAATATGTTGTATATTGGCTATAATTCAAAGTTTAAGTACGATTCGTCTATTTCTTCTTGGGAGATGCCGATATAGCGTAAAGTTATTGAAGGTGCAGAATGCTGGAAAATTTTTTGCAGTAGAGCAATATTATTGTATTTTCTAAAAAAGAATAATCCAAAGTTCTTTCTCATACTGTGGCAGCCGACATTAACAGTTATCCCAACCTCTTTACACGCTTTATTTATAATCCTATATACCTGACTTCTATCAAGACGGCAGTGTTTTTTACCTAGAAACAAAGGGTTGTCCTCTGTAACAGAGAATGTTTTACTACGCTCAACAAGGTATTTCTTTATCAACTTCTTTAGCTTATTATTCAATGGGAATCGTTTATATTTGCCTGTTTTTTTCTCCTTAATCTCAATAATATCCTTATTCTCAACGTCTTCGATATTCAACCCTAAAATGTCACTAATTCTTAATCCTGTATTACACCCAAATACCCATATAAGTTGATTTCTTAAACTTTGTTTCGCTAAATACTTCTCTACAGCCTCAATCTGTTTCTTATCCTTAATTGGCTCTACTAAATTTTTCATACTTTACCTCTCAATCTTATGCACCAAAACACTCAAAATGTTACATTTTAATTAAAAAAGTTAGATAAAAAACATACATTAGGAGATAGATTTTGTTATAATGGTTATACATTAATGACTCTAAGAGGATAAACTATGGATTTACAAGAATTTTCTGATATATGCGAAAAAAATTATAAAAATTATAAATATAGTTTGTGGCAAGAAGATAACGAATCAGATATGCTTGCCTATTTCTTTCAGTTTGAAAATATTTTTAAGGAATTTCTTAAATCTGTTTTAAATTCAAATATATACTGTAAATGTGATGAAAATGATGAATATAGGACAGAGCATGTAGATCTAAGAGATATCGATTCTTTTATTTCAAAATTAAGTTTAAAAAAATATCGCTTTCCTAAGGTTAGAGTAAAAACAACTAAAATAGAAAATGAAAAAATAATGGACCTACTAGTAGAAGGTAAAAATTTTATTTGTGTAATAGAAAATAAAATGAAAGCACAAGAGAGCAAGGGACAGTGCCAAGCATATAAAGAAGAAATCTATCAATTATGTTGTGATAAAGAAGGAAATTTAGTCAAAACTCCTATATGTATTTACATTGATAATGAACACAGTAGCATATGTGTATCAAAGGAAGAGTTTACAAGTAAACAAGAAGTATTTGGAGGATATTATTTGGCATATCAAGGTGCAAATGTGTTACAGTCATTATTAAAATGTGAATGCGAAGATGAAATCAAACAGGATTTAGAAAATTTTTGTAATTTTTTGAAAGAAGCAACATTACAAGAAAATGATAATTTACAAAAAGAGATTATTGATAAAAGAATAGATTTAGAAGGGATACTAAAAGAAAAAGGTTTTTGTGTTAAGTATAAAAAGAATTATGACGACCTTTATATTAATGGTAAACTTTACGAAAAATATAAATATTTGAAATTATTATGTAATATTGAACACTACAGCAAAATGTCAAAAAGTGATATTGAAAGAGAATTAATAGATTTATTTAAAAAATAATAATCTAAGTTTTTGTTACATTTACTCCCGACCTGAACTGACACAGTTAGACTGTATACTTTTCTTATAAAGAAAAGGAGTACAGTTATGAAAATTCATTCAGTTTTAATCAGCAACTACAAGGGGTTAAACCTATCTATCTCATTAAGTGATGGAATTAATGTTATTACAGGAGAAAATGGTAGCGGTAAAACAAATATATTACAGGCTATTAAATTTGCTCTTGGAGAAGATATAGGTTTTAGCCCTGATTATATAACCAAAAGTAGAAATGTCGCTATTGTAAAAGTTACATTGGCTAATAAATCTCTGCTTTTAGATAAATACTCCGTATTAAAGAAAGTATACCGATCTGGCGAAGTAAAGACTTATTATAACGATACTTTGCCCGATAATAAAATTGATTGTCTGCTGCTTGATTATGACTCACATTGTTTTATGGATTTTGTAAAACTTCAAGAGTTTGTCCAAAGCCTGAAAGAAAAAGCAAAAGATACTCAGATTATTATTGTTACTCAATCGGAGGCGGTAATAAATGTTGCTGATAATGTTTATAAAACTCATAAGGTCGGAGAAGTCTGTACTCTCACCGAACGTATGGCGGTTGCATAAAGGAGGGGATACATGGAACTCACTAAATCAGAACAGGAAATTATTGAACACATTAAACAAGGTCTGACGTTCAGACAAATAGCAGACAAAATGGGGCTAAGCGTAACAGAAGTCAGCAAAGAGGTAAATGAATTGTATGCTAAATTCAATGCATACCACAGGATTTCATTTTTGGAAAAATTCTATCAATTTTATTCATAATAAATAATCATAAATTATGAACAATATTCTATAATATTAAATGTTTGTAGTTCATTAGGAATTTTGCAATATAATGGATGTCTTGGGTGCCCATATTTTGTTGTATCAATGCATTTTAATTCTCTATTAGTTAAATTATTATAGATATCTTGTAAGCAAAATTTTAAATATTTTCTTTTTTTTATAGGGGTTCCCCATGCACATAAAATATCAGCATTTGGATATTCATTTAGAATTTTTTCAATTTCTTCAACATTTCGCTCTTGGATATCCTTTTTCATATTTTTCGGTAATTTGTCAGGTTTTGTTTCTCTTAGAGGATATAAATTCAACATAATCCACCCATCATACTTCAAATGTTTTGAAATATTTTTAACTTTATTTAAAGTTCTATCTAAATCATTCGGAACGGCTGTACTAGGATTAATACCAAAACAAATCAAGGGGTTTGTTCCTTTTTCTCCTAAAACATATCTAGTACGTTTATTTTCTTCATGAATATATATCCAATTATCACTCATATTTTCTCCTCTATTTTAGATAATTATACCATATATTTCTCTCTGTCCGTATTTGTCATAGTTGCTCCTTATAATAAAAGTAAAAGGAGAAAAAATTATGTGTATGGAACCAAAACCTAGAACACCAAAGAAAAAACTTACTGTCTTAGGACTTGGCAGAAGCGGTGGCAAAATTGTTCATTATCTGCAGGAAAAGGGGGCAGATTATAATTTGCTGTATGCCGATGATGACGAACAAAGTCTTATGGAAGCAACGGTAAACACTATAAGAGTCGCTGATTGCAAAGGAAAAGATATTGAAACATTCGTTCGTGCAATAGGTAACTCGGAAAAACTCGTTGTGGTTACAGGTTTAGGCGGAAACTTCGGAGTTATTGCCATTCCAATGGTGGCTTATATCGCTGAAGAAATGGAACTTGACATGGATTTTATTCTCTCATATCCTGCAAAATTTGAAGGGAAAGGGCGAAAAGATAATGCAGATTTGGTTGTCGGCTTGCTAAATCAATTCAATATTAATGCAACTATATATGAGTTCGATAAATTAATTGACAATCTTGACAGAAAAATCTCTCTGGAAGATATGTTCAACATTATGAATGAAGTTATCTATCAGGGAGTAAAGGGGCAGGAATAAAGGGGTAAAGGGGTAAATATTATTGAAAATAGCGAAACACCAAATGCTGCACGTATGTATTCTCATAATATCGACAGTTATTATCAACATTATAATTACATGCATTTTATATCTGAATATAGATAATAAGCCTGTAAAAACAGTTCCGTCCTTTTTTAGTCCGTCAGAGGAACTTCAAAAAGTATATTTGGACGGATTAACATACTGCGGAGAGCAAAATTTTGTGGGTCGTGGACCATATATTTCTTGTATGAATACTTATATTGAGAAGAACGCATCACAAGAATTTAAAGCATACAAACGCATTAAACAGTATTGCAGGATAAAAGAAGATAATGAATGTGATATTGATAATTGCATTACGGGGATAATTGTAAAATAATTACAATATCTTTTCTAACTTATTAATCATTAAATCTGCACGCTTATTTATTAAATCCTCTGTTGTTAGAATATAATTATAAGCATATTTTATAAAATCTTCATTTGGGGTTTTATAGTCAGGCTTAATAGAATCTATTGCCGTGCAATAATATTGACCATAATCTATTATTACTTCACCATTGTCTATATAATCGTTTAAATAATTTGCTTCACAATATTTAATAAAATCGTAATCAAGAAGTTTAAAATAATCATTATTAATCTTTTGTTCCGTGATTAATTTATATAAATTTTCATCATCATTTTTATCTATGGAACAATTATTTTTGATTTTAATAAGAATCTGTTTTAAATTTCTTAAATATTTATCGAAATAATCTTTATACCAGTATTGTGTGCCTTTATTATCTTCATTACCACGACTTCTATATGTATTTATAGTCCCGTTATCCGTTTTACCCAATGGCATAGGCATAAAATTCCCAATAGAATAAATTTTAGATTTAAATAAATTTAATCTTTCTGAAAAGAATTTGTATTCTTTGTTAAATATTTGATAAACATTTAAACCACTTTTGTTTATAGAACCAAATAATATATTATAAGAATTTATCGTATCACCTGCATATTTTTTAGGAAGAGTATCCCATAGAACCTCATATAATGTTCTAGCTAAAGAACAGATATCTTTTTCAGAATAATTTTCTATGTATTTATCAGAATACAAACTTGAATTAAAGTTAATGTTTTTCAATTCTTTTATATTTCCACCACAATAATAATCAACAAATTGTTTAATATATTCACTTGATTTTATATTTCTCATTTACCCTCCTACCTTAAACCCGTGTACATACGAATGTTCGTCTTGTGTTAATAGTATCAGATTATTCGCGGTGTTGTAATAACCGTCATTTGTTATGTGATGCACGTGCATACCATCATCTTCAATTTTACCAAGAAAAGTATAAGCAACAAAATTGTAAACGTAATCTTTTCTTAAATTATCATCTGCAAGTGTTACATACTGTATTTTATCATCTTTTTGTTTTTGTATTTTACCTTCATACTTGATTCTTCCAAAATTACTGACTGTATATTTTGTATCAAGTGGAAATGGTTTCCATATTTCTCCTTCTAAATCTTTTTCGTCATAATTAAACGATGGTGAAATACTCCTGCGTTTATCCAAATCTGCAAACGGAGGAACATAATCCTGTAACTGTTTTTTTAAATTGTCTAACAAATCCTGTCTTTCAAAATTCATATTTAACTCCTTTTATTTCATTTTATTTACCTCTTTATTTATCCCTTTACTTATACGATTATTACAGAGATATTATCTTTGGATAAAAACTGATTAGTCTGAACGCCTTTTGCATTAATAATAACAACACCCTTCCCTTTATTAATTTCCTTAATAAAATTCTCTGTTTCTACTTTTATCTCATTAATGTCAGAGGTTTCCTTTAAAAGCAGAGGTACTTCTGCAAGAGTCTGCATAATTTCTGCTACCTTTTGCCAATCGTCTGACAAAAATTTATCTTCTTCCTGAGTACCTCCTTTTATACTCCATATAATATTTTTAACTAAACTTCCTTTATCAATATCAGATAAAAATATAACTGTTGGGATTTTTTGACCTATAGTTTGTTGAATTACTATATCTGTTATTTTTGTAATAATTTCTTCACTCATAACCATTTTATCCTATATTCAAAGTTTCACCATTATGAAGTTCCAAGACTTTATTCCCCATTTCCCCAAAAAGTTCTTTAAATCTATCGTTTGAAAGGGTATGAACAGGTATAATATGTTTCGGATTTAATTTATTTACAAGCGATATTAAATCCTGTTCATAAATATGCCCTGATGTATGTATCAACTTCAGATATTTACGGTATTTACTCCAAAAGTTTGGTTTATTCAGATATCCTTCCCAATAAGAATAAATGACATTGATGTCTTCAAAATTCATCTTTTGTAAAATGTATTCAGAGATTTTTGCATTATGTTTTATTACATATTTTTGAGGTTCTTTAATAATATCTTCTAAAGAAATTTTATTCCGTCCGAACCTCAAATTTTTACAATCTTCAAATACTTTTTTTGTCTGCGGATGGTCAGCACAATAAACTTTTATATTTTCGCTGTTGTACTGTGGGAAAGAATCATTTTTGTACGTTTCCAGAACTAATGCTGTATATGGGTCAATAACTAAAGTTTTATCCTGGTTTTTAGCGGCATTGTAAACGGATAAGAAACGGTCCTGATTTAGTGGTGAACAGCAAACAATACTTAATTTATCTTCTTTAAAAACTTTGTTCATCTCTGCTTCAACATCCTGCTCTGTTTTAGTATTCGTATCAGAACGGGAAAGCGTAGTTCCTTCAAGTATCATATAGTCTGCATTATTACAATTCATTCCAAAATCATTTGCACTAAGCCCATGACATCTTAAATCTCCGCTATATAAAATCTTTTTTCCGCTTGATTTATCAGTTATCATAAAAGAAGATGCACCACCAATAGAATGATTTACGGGAAAGCACTCTATAATAAACTCTTCCGTTTCAATCGGTTCAGTTATTGTAACAAGATTTAAATCTTCAAACATATCCTCATAAAGGATTTTAGAAGACGTTTCTATTAACTTTTTTGTAATCTCTGATGTATAAATCGGAATATTTTTATCTAAGTACCTGAGCAAACCATAGTGATCTGGATGTGCGTGAGATATTAAAACAATAGTATCTTTTAACCCCTCAATCATGACTTCTCCCACAAGAGAGGGAGTGTCTGTGCTAGCATTATTTATACTAATGTCAGCAGGATTACCATTAGTATCAGTTAGTGGGATCCCAAAATCAAGGAATATTCTTGATTTATTACCATTAATCAGGATAATATTTCCACCGATTTGTTCAGCACCTTGTAAGACTTTTAGTTCTGTAACCATAATATTATCTCCTGTTGTGTTCTTCTAATATTATGATTACATACTACTATGTCAAATCAGGACAGGGTTATATATAATTCCCAATTTATAATTTTGTCACATAAATTTTTAGAAAAATATTTGTCAGTTAAAAAATATTTTTGCAAGTTTATATCACCTGTGTTTTGTGTTATTTTTCCGCTTTTTTGTTTTTTTCCTTTAACTTTCCACCCAGGCTTATGTACATGATGTTCTATTATTGCATCTTTTATAGATTCATATTCATTCTTACTGAAATTAAAATACATAATTTTGATTTCAATCTTTAAGTTGGTTTTGGACAGTTTTCTTCTTAAATCATCTTCTATTATATTTCTAAGGCATTTGCAAAATTCTCCAAACTTACTTTTTAATTTGTCACCTTCTTTATATTTAAAGAATTCTTCATAATATTCTATTGGTGCAAGTATCGTTAATGTAATAGTTTTTATATTAGATATATCGTATAGTTTATTATCACAAAAATGCTTAATATTATTAAAGTACTTGAACTGATTTTGCGGATATAAATGTCTATTGAAGTGTAAATATAAATATAAATTTTTTATACATTCGGCAATTGCCCATGTCGGTGGATTATTTGGATTTGTCCACTGTTTTAATTCAATAAATTCTATTGTTTTATCATTTCTCCTAAGTAAATCTATGTGAGATGCTTGATTTAAGTCTGGTATTGGTATTTGATTTTCGCATTCTTTTTTTAATTTATGAAAGGAAAGTTTAATTATTCTTTCTAAATTATCTTCAGGTTTAGTGTTATATTCATTTTTTCCGTTTATATTAATGATAGTTGCTGAAAAGTTATTTTTTTGTACTTCTGTTTTACATGCACCAGGGTGTTTGAACTTTCTATTAGTTTTTTTATTTATAATTTCCTCACCAGAATTTATATATCCTGTAATGTTTTGTATATCTATTGTTTTAAATGGTTTCATGACAAGTTCTGCTAATTGATTAATATCATTAATCTCTACAAGTTTTCTGAAACCAGATTTGTTATTGAAATACACAGCATTTTTTTCTTTAATCTCTGGATGCTTGTGCTCACTATTAAGTTCAATAATACTACTAATAATTCCCATAAATTTTCTCCAAAACCAAATTTATTTTAACACATTAAATATTTAAACAAAACTTATTTTTCCCCGACCTGATTTGACAGGGTAGTATTTTATAATAAAAATACAGATGAGCGGTTCGCTCAAATCTCGGAACTAAAACGGCGAAGTTATCGTTGTTTCGCTAACGCTCAACAACGGCTGTTTTATATAACAAGGGCAATTAAAGATTATTCTTTAGTTGCCTTTGTTATAGTTTAGAGTTCTAATTAAGTTCTTTAGACAAGACTTTTTAAGCAGATTAAACTTAACCAAAAGATTAAAAATGTAGAAAGTAATTCGTATATAATAGTCTTGGTCTACAGATTTTATATAAGCAAGATGTCCTAATACTTCCAATTCGCTTTCTCTATATTTTTTTAGTTTATTAAACTGTAGCGGAGCCAGGAGATTATAGAAATACGAACGGTATTTTCTTTTATCATCTTTGGTAAGAACAGGCTTTTGATTATTTACTCCCAAACCCAAAACTTGCTGACGTTTATTGGATGATATGTATTTTATCTTCTCGACATTTATACTGAATCCTAACTCTTTAAACTGCTTTAAAACTTCAAGTTCCGTTAGACTTAACATATACTGCATTCCGTCAGTAGAAAAGAATAAGTCATCCATATAACGGGAATAGTTTACTTCAAACTTCTTACAAACTTCTTCAATCTCATAATCAAAATCTTTTAAAAGCAGATTTGCTATATAAGGTGAAGTAGGAGCACCAGTTGGAAGTTTACCTTCTATCGTACACATAGAAAAGACTTGTTCTATATCAAAAGGTTCTTTATCCTTTTGTACATTACCATATCGATCTGGCTCTCTTTTTACGTACCTACTTAAAATCTCTTTGATTTGTTCTTCTGTAATAGAGTTAAAGAAGTCCTTTATATCAAGTTTCATCAACCATTTTTTGCCACAATGAACAGAAGCAGCATCCTTAACCGATAGAGGAGTCCAATGTGGCTTAAAGTATTTACGTAAAATTAATCGCTGAACCTTCTTAAGAGCAGAGGAAGGTATGTGAATTAAACGTTTTCCAGTATCATAGACATCATAATAAAACCACGGTGTTAATTCTATTCTCTCCATTTGAACCTCTGCTAAAATGTATTATCAATTATTCTGTTCTTAAAAAATCCATGCTTAAAATCCAGACAAATTGTTCCTACGGACCCCATTGTATTTTTTGCAACAATGATTTCATTTCTGGGATTATCATCTGTATTGCTGTAATATTCTTCACGATAAATAAACATAATAACATCCGACACTTCCTCTAACAGACTCCCATTTCTCAAATCCGAAAGGAGAGGATGTTTATCCATTCTTGCCTCAACGGCTCGTGATAGTTGGGATAATAGAACGACAATAACATTATTTTCAACAGCAATGCGTTTTACTTCTTTTATTGCAAGGTTTGTTGCTTCTGTTAAATTCGGTGCTTTTGGCATTTTTAACAACTGAATATAATCAATAAATACAATATTGGGTTTTAAATCCTTAATACTGCTTTCTACATCGTCTATAGACAAGTTGGTTTTATCAACAATTTCAAGTTTCTTATCTTCAAAAGAGTTTAATACTATATCGACTTCTTCTTTTCTAACTTTGCCTTCTAGTAACGGAAAAAGCGGTGTGCCGATTTTTTCAGCAACAAGTCGATGTACTATATATTCACTTGACATACTCATAGAAAAAAATAAAACCTTTTTGCCTTTATCAATAAAATGATTAACCAATGATGCTGCAAAATTTGTTTTTCCCATGGCAGGTCTTGCACCTATGGTTAAGATATCACCACAATCAAGGTATTTACAGAAAATATCTAACTCCTCAAATCCCGTAGAAAAATTAGTCTTTTTTCTTCTTTCTAATCCTGTTTCATAAAGTTCTTTAATTTTGTTTGTCATTTCTGCCCTCCATAAAAAATAACTGATATATCTGCTATACCAGTTATCTTATCATTCAACCATGACAAATCAGGACGGATATTTTAAGAAAATGTTTTTTCTGAAAGGATTTGTTCTTCAATATAGTTAGCAATGGTATTTACGGTATTTCTATTTAGTTCTTGCTTTAAGTCTACTTGTATTGAAATGATTTTATTTGCATTGTTGTATATTTCTTCTATGTTTTCTATTTTTTCATCCTTATATTTACATAATTTGTCTACTTTATCCGTATTTAAGAAGTATCTTGTTGTATCTTGAGTAAATTCAGCAGGATACACAAAAACAGCCTTTTTAGAATTATGGATTAGACAATAAGTCATTAGTTGATAAATATCTTCATTTTTAAAATCATTATTTTCCCCTGAATTAATCTTATATTTAGTATCAATAATAATCTTATTATTATCTTGTTCTACATACATATCAGCAAATGTATTACCATACTTTTTGTTACTATCTGTTTCAATAAGTAATCTCTTTCCTTTTTGATAAACAGGATTTAACTTAGTATTACGTTTTAAAACTTCATATATAAATTCTTCAAACAGAATATTCATATCCCATAAAAGAGTTATGTTCTGAATAGAGTTTTTAGAGATATCCACAGAAGATTTTTCAATAAACATTTTAGCAAGGCTGAATGGTTTAGCAAACATTTGTTGATTTTTTGACAACCTTATCTTTTGAATATTGTACCTATTAAAATGAACAAACTTAATATCACAGAAGTAATCGATAATAAGTTTCAATATCTTTTTATTCTTGCTATCCCTACTGATACTATACAAACATGTAGCCACATACAAAAACAACTGATTTAATATATTGTTTTCGGAAAATTCATCAAATTGGCAGTAAAACCTTGCTTCATTAGCACTATTGTATTTAATATTCTCATTAAATTTTAACTTACCTTTTAAATAGTTTAGATTATTTTCTTCGTTTACATATCTTTTAGGAGTGATTCTTTTTAAACAATCATATAATGATTGGGCAAACTCTCTTATTAGAATTTCTAAAAACGGATTCTTTGATTCAGATAATTTACCACTATTAGTAGTTATATCAAGTTTCTTTGTATAGGAAAGCATAAATATTAAACTGTGTAATACCGTTGAATAATCAGTATCATTGTTTTTCTTCAGCAATTTCGGAAGTATATCCAGTTGAAATCGCTTATATTTAATCGTTCCAACAAAATTTTGAGTTGAAATCCTATTATGCCCTCTTATTAGTACCTTATCAAGTTTTAACTTCTTAAGATAACTAAAAAGACCATCTAAAAAGGCTGTTTTATCTTCATCATTGCAACAGCGTGATATACAATTGCAAAAATCTTTGTTTTTTACTATATCTATATCTGTATACTCGTATGTTTGCATATTACCTTTAATCTAAATTAGGAAACGCATTATCCAATGCTGCTTTAAAATCAACTTCATCTTCTGTAACAAAGTCAAAACAATCGGTTGTATTATCATAACAAGATTTTTCTTTTATGCATGAATCATCGATGTTTTTAATGAAAGAAGTATATTTCCCATTAACCATATCTTTCTCTTCCTTTGCTACTCCTAAAATTTCCTGTAATTTTTCCCAATCACCATAGAAATATTCATTAAGTAATGGCATAACTGAATCAAACCAAATATACTTCAAATCTTGTATGTCTGCATGTTCGTATTTATCTTTAATAAAATAACTATGACCAATTTGGTGATCTCTATCTAATAGAATAGATATTTTTTTATTTAATACCTTAAACACTTCTTTAAAAGTACAATCAAAATCAGCAACTAATTCCGCTTTTGGCATCATTTCCTTGAACTTAAATCTCCTTCTAAGTGCAATATCAACTGATGCTATAGAACGGTCAGAAGTGTTCATTGTGCCGATTATGTAGAGATTGTTAGGCACAGAGAACTCATTTTGTGAATATGGAAGTCTAACCTTTATAGTATTGTATTCTTTATCTTCTCCTGTAACATTTTCCCTTTTGTCCTCTTCAATAAGAGTAATCAATTCACCAAAGATTTTGGAAATATTACCTCTGTTGATTTCGTCAATAATAAGAACATAATTATTATCTTTATCTTTTTCTGCTCTATTACATATTTCTCTAAAAACCCCCTTTTTACCGATATATTTTACTTCTGGCAATTCAATCTTATCCATATTTTCTGCCTTCCATAACTCTTTTGGAATATAGGGTTTAATTCCCTCTACAAATTCTTCATAAGAATATGATTGATGGAAAGTAATAAATTCGATTCGACCTTCGTTTTTATAATTATCAAATTCTTTTTTTAATTCTTTATATTCGTCAGGGGAATAGTCAGTTTTGAATTTTCCTTTGTTATCTTTCATATTTACGGATTGAGAACCCAAAATTTCCATAGCCTGAATTATGGTGTTATACGTTTTCCCTGTTCCAGGAGGTCCGTATAAAATTTGGTTTTTAGCAGTTTTCTTCATTGTTTCTTCACCTTCTCCATCTTTAAATATTGCCATATAATTAGGTACTATTTGATTAAATACACTAATTGTTTCATCTATTATTTCATTTGTTCTTTCATTCAAATAAGGAGTTGATATCTCCTTCTCCAACATTATTTTGTTTGTTTCATTATTAGATAATTTTTGCCTTGCAGATTCTTGACCATCAACGATATTATAATCTGCATCATATATTTTAAAACCTGATGGAACTGGAACATTCAAAGTTTTTGCGAAATTATCTAAAATTTCTTTAGTAGCATTATTATTTACAATTTCTGTTTTAATATATATCCTTGGATTATATTCTTCATTGTTGGACATACCCAAAGAGATACTGTATGGCTTATCTTTATAATTTTCGTGTTTGAATTGAATCCATAGATAATGCTTAATATTGCCGCTGTGTTGCCATTGTGAACACGGTTCCATAATAAAATCTGATTTTTCTATAATTCTCTTTGCGTACTTAGTAAATTCGTCTCTAATTTGTTTACCAAGTTTAGCTTCATCTTGATTATCTTTTGAATGCTTTTTTCCAGCATATTCATTAAACCACATTACAAGATTTTCAAAATCGATTTTCTCATATTTCGTAAGTGAACGTAGCCAATTATAGTAACCGCCATACTCCTTATCAAAGAAATCTTTTAGCTTTAAGAATTTACTATAGTAACTGTGTGCATGGCTATTAGGAAAATCTTTTCCTCTATCTAATCCCTTTTCTTCAAAAACTTTTATAAGAGCTTGTTTGTATTTTTGAAGATTTCGTTCATTGTCCAATATTTTCCAGAAGTATACACCATACTTTTTAAATATATTCTTATTGTTTTCTTGATAAGCATAAAATGGATCTGATAATAAAGAACTATCTTTTTCATATAAGTCAGCATAATTATTCTTTAAAAACTCTTTATATTCTTTCTGTAGAACTTCTTTAATTTGAGGATATTCTATAGATGGTAAAATCTCATAAAATTGAGATAATTTACTTCGTATTGCACCAGATGTCGGGTGTTTACTTATTTCATGAGTATTAAGGTCTTTTATGCCATGTCCTGTTTTATTTATTTTCATTTGTTCATAAACTAATTTCACAGCAAACCTTGTATCTTTATAAGGAATAGAGTATTCTATACCAACATTATCACGAGATAGTTCACTATTAATGTTGTTATTTAATTCGTCTGTGTATAATGTTTCTAAAGCCTTTTGAATATCACTTTGTGTATATTCATTTTTATCACGTGCAAAAGTAAATATTTTTTCATTTTCCATCATATAAAATCCCTCATCACCATGTAATTGTAACATATTTACTGTTAAAACCCTACAGAATTTTTTAGTTCCTTAGATTTTTTAACCTTTACTTCTTCTTGGAGCATTTTTACAATTTCATCAAGGTCAATTACTCCTAAGAAATCAGTTTTCTTTTTAACAGTAGCGAAGTCTCCTGCTGTTAAACCCTTGATATTAACATTAGCATTCTTTATGCCGAAGAAGTGTTCTATTGCAGTATTTACTTGCTCTGTTGTGAGAAAATCAAATCTCAGTTTAAAGGTAAAACGTCTAAGTGATGCCTCATCTAAAGTATCCATTAAGTTTGTTGTGCAAACAAACGGGTATTCGTGGGATTCCATCTGAGTAAGCATTTCATTAACTTGAGTAACTTCCCAGGAACGTTGAGCATTGTTTCTGTTTTGCAAAAAACTATCCGCTTCGTCAAAGATTAACATCGCTTTTTTACTTTTCGCTTCAGCAAAGGCATTGGCAATATTTTCTTCTGTACCCCCGACCCATTTGCTGAGAATATCGCTTGCTTTTTTAAGTATAACTTCTTTACAGCCTATCTGACTTGCCAGATATTTAGCATAAAGCGATTTCCCCGTACCAGGTTCGCCAAATAAACATAGTGAAAAGTTTAATTTCCCACAATCTTTAATCTTTTTAGTTAAGTTCTTTATATCAATATCCGTATTAACAAGATTGTCGTTGTATCCCTTCATTTCAAACTCATTTTTTGTTTTGACATTTTTCTTTTTGGTAACAACTTTAGCAACATTTTCTATAAATTTTTCAAAGTCATTTTCATCTCCGCCGACCATTTTAGTGGTCTGAACAGCATTAGCTATAAGTGAAGGTGGAATGTTGTAATTCTTATTCAGTTCTTCAACTTTTTCTTTACTGACTTTTAATTTATTCTTTTTTATAACTCTGTTCCAAATCTCTAAACGAACCTCGTCAGATGGTCTTTCAAACTCAACACAGTAGGTCATTCTGCGTAAAAAAGCAGGGTCTACGTCGAAAATATTATTAGTAGTCCATATTATCGGTACTGATGTTGTTTCAAGAAGATGATTTAAGTAACCTTTTGATGCTGAACCACCATAAGAGAATCCT
>JAEEGL016384365.1_pt1 | contig 22017 bp, 21 predicted proteins | sample 9134231 | NCBI WGS metagenome assembly JAEEGL01 (sample SAMN16246548, study PRJNA631951) | gut metagenome | biome: gut microbiome; feature: rumen; material: fiber-attached | host: Bos | place: Iran: Karaj | collected 2018-10 | reverse complement strand
TTTGCTAAAATCAAAAGGTTTATGCGTACAGATTGTGGACAATTCGTCCGTAATTTAATTAGGTGATTAAGATAATTTCTTTATAAGAAAATGGAAATGAATAAAAAGAAAGGTTAGGGGAGTATGTATCGCAAAACACCTAAAGGATGGCTTAAACATTGGGATTTTATTATTCTTGAATTTGTGGTTTTACAAATATCTTATTTTGTAGCCTATATAATTCGACATGGAATAAATGATGTTTTTCAGACAGATTCTTATCGTATTTCGGCATTGATAATTCTATTTGTTGACGTATTTACGCTTTTCTTCTTCGACAGTCTAAAAAATGTAGCAAATCGAGGATATTTAAAAGAGTTGACTGCAACTGTAAAGCACAACTTTATTGTTGTTTCGGTTTGCGCCTTGGTTTTATTTGTCTTTAAACGTAGTGAAGATATTTCCCGTTTTGTAGTTTTATATGCAGGATGCATAAACATACTTTTTACCCTTTTAACTCGAATAATATATAAAAAAATATTAAAGAAAGTATTATCTAAAAGAATGTATAAAACCCTTTTAATTATATCTTCGAAAGATAAAATCGAGGAAATAGTTAAAAAATATACTTCTCTGGAAATAAATTCTTATCACGTTGTAGGGCTTGTAATAACGGATGATTCAATGATGGTTGGACAGGAAATTGAAGGAATTCCTGTAGTATGTTCATTTATTGATTCTCCTGATTATGCAGGAAGAGAATGGATTGATGAAGTACTTTTAATGATTGATCCGAGTAATCAGGCAGAAATTGATACCTGGAAAAAATTATCAGAAACAGGTATTACAATTCATTTATGCCTTTCCAACATATACGATATAGACAATCGCCCCAAGATTGCTCAACAGTTTGCAGGTATGCCGGTATTAACAACCAGTATCAATAATGCCTCCACCAAAGAGATAATAATGAAAAGAATTATTGATTTATGCGGTGGTTTGGTTGGAAGTTTGTTAACTATTATTTTGGCAATTATTTTTGGACCAATTATCTTTATATCTTCTCCGGGGAATATATTCTTTACTCAGGATAGAATAGGAAAAAATGGTAAACATTTTAAAATTATAAAGTTCCGAACAATGTACTTGGATGCTGAAGAAAGAAAAAAAGAGCTTATGCAGCAGAATAGTATCAAAGATGGAATGATGTTTAAAATGGACTTTGATCCCAGAATAATTGGAAATAAGATCCTTGCAGACGGAACTCATAAAACAGGTATTGGACAGTTTATCAGAAATCATAGCATTGATGAATTTCCTCAGTTTTTCAATGTATTAGCCGGTCAGATGTCATTAGTCGGAACCAGACCTCCTATTTCCGATGAATGGGAGAAGTATCAATTACACCATAGAGCAAGGCTAGCTATTAAGCCCGGAATCACGGGTTTTTGGCAAGTTAGCGGAAGATCTGATATTACGGATTTTGAGGAAGTTGTAAAGCTTGATACAGATTATATAACAAACTGGTCTTTAGGTAGAGACATAAGAATTCTTTTCAAAACGATTGCGGTAGTTTTTTCAGGAAATGGAGCAAGGTAAACAAGGAATAGTATAAAGCGTTGTTTATTGAATTTGACCGCTTCTTGTGATAAAATAAAATGTCATATTGTGGGCAAACAGGGGATATGTGACATTAATCATAAAATCAATAATATCATGCTGAATGAATCTAATAAAATCAGCATGGATTTTTCTATGTAGATTGTATTCTAATATTCCCCTGAAAAATGAGTTTACCAAATAAGAGGTACGATTATGGCTGATAACAAATTAAATATTGCAATGCTTGGCCATAAACGAATTCCAAGCCGTGAAGGTGGAGTAGAGATAGTAGTTGAAGAATTATCTACTCGAATGGTTGAAAGAGGGCATCAGGTTACATGCTATAACCGAAAAGGGCACCATGTAAGTGGCTCAGAATTTGATAGTGCAAAAAGAGAAGAATATAAGGGAGTCAAAATAGTTCCTGTATGGACTTTAGATAAAAAAGGTTTGGCGGCGATGACTTCGTCGCTAGCTGCAGCGCATAAAGCAGCGTGGTCTAAAGCAGATGTTGTTCATATCCACGCAGAAGGACCGGCAGCAATGTGCTGGTTACCGAAGCTTCATAAGAAGAGAGTAATAGTTACAATTCACGGATTGGATTGGCAGAGAGCTAAATGGGGCGGGTTTGCAACCAAGTATATAAAATTTGGAGAAAAACAGGCGGTAAAAAAAGCAGACGAGATAATAGTTCTTAGTCGAGGTGTCCAGGATTATTTTCAAAATGAATATGGCAGAAAAACAGTTTTCATTCCGAATGGCGTAAACAGACCTATCATCAGAGAAGCAGATGAAATAAAGAAGTTATGGGGGCTAGAGAAAGATAGTTACGTATTGTTTCTCGGACGTATAGTTCCTGAAAAAGGCCTTCGCTATTTAGTTGAAGCCTGGAAGAATGTTAAAACAGATAAGAAACTGGTTATAGCCGGCGGAAGCTCAGATACAAATGAGTTTTTGGATGAATTAAAAAACTCTGCTGGTGAAGAAGTTATATTCACAGGTTTCCAACAGGGAAAAGTACTTGAAGAACTTTACAGCAACGCATATCTATATACACTTCCGTCAGAGCTTGAAGGAATGCCTTTAAGCCTTCTTGAAGCTATGAGTTATGGCAATTGTTGTTTGGTTTCAGATATACCTGAATGTGCTGAAGTAATAGAAGACAAAGGAATTACGTTTCCTAAGAGCAATACAAATGAACTTCAGAAAGCATTGCAAGAATTATTAGATAATCCCAATAAAGTCCAAGTATATAAAGAGGAAGCATCCGAATTTATCAGTAAAAAATATAATTGGAACGAAGTTGTTGAAAAGACACTTGAACTTTATAGAAAGTAAAATAAATGAAAATACTATTTGTAAACAAATTTTTATATCCTAACGGCGGTTCTGAAACTTATATATTTAAGCTTGGCGATTATCTGAAATCTCAAGGTCATGAAGTTCAGTATTTTGGAATGGAGCATGAAGGCAGATGTGTAGGCAATAATGTTAACGCATACACTTCAGACATGGATTTCCATGGTGGTTCAAAGCTTTCGAAACTGACCTATCCAATTAAAACGATATACAGTACTGAAGCTCGAAAGAAAATAAGATTAGTATTGGAAGATTTTCAGCCGGATGTTGTGCATTTAAACAACTTCACATATCAGATTACACCATCCATAATACTTGAAATAGTTAAATGGAGAAAACATAACAATCATAGTTGTCGAATTGTTTTCACTGCACATGATTATAATTTGGTTTGCCCAAACCATATGCTTAACAATCCGAATACAAGAGAAAATTGTGAGAAGTGCTTAGGCGGACATTTTATGAATTGCACTAAAGGAAAGTGCATTCATGGATCTACAGCTAAAAGTGCGGTAGGAACGGCAGAAGGATATTTTTGGAAGTGGAAAAAGACATATAAGTACATTGATTCTGTAATATGCTGTTCTAACTTTATGAAAACAAAGTTGGATACGAATCCTTTATTTAAGGATAAAACAATAGCACTTCATAATTTCATCGATTCAGTTAAGTGGAAAGATATACAGAAAAAAGATTATGTTTTGTATTTTGGAAGATTTTCTGTAGAGAAAGGAATAGCAACACTTATAGAGGTATGCAAATCTCTTCCTGATATTCAGTTTATTTTTGCTGGAACAGGACCATTAGAAGAAAGCATTTCTGGTTTGTCAAATGTTGAAAATGTTGGATTCAAAACTGGCGCGGAATTGGAACAGTTAATCCGTGAGGCTCGTTTTTCAATCTATCCTTCCGAATGGTATGAGAATTGTCCGTTCTCGGTTATGGAGAGTCAGATGTATGGAACACCGGTTCTTGGCGCTGACATGGGCGGAATATCCGAGTTAATTCAAGTTGGAAAGACTGGCGAACTGTTTAAAGCAGGAGACAAAGAAGAGTTAAAGAAAAAGATTTCTGACTTATGGAATAATAAAGAAAAAACAAATGATTACAGTAAAAACTGTAAGGGGATACAATTCGATACAATTAATGAGTATTATGACAAGATATTAAAAATTTACGAAGGGAATGACTAAAATGAGTTCAAAAGAAAAGAAATTAAATGGTACGGTTATAGTTACATATCGTTGCAATGCAAGATGTACTATGTGCAACAGATATAAAGCTCCGTCAAAACCGGAAGAAGAAATCAGTATTGAAACAATTAAAAAACTTCCCAAAATGTACTTTACCAATATTACAGGTGGTGAGCCATTTATCAGAACGGACCTTCCTGATATTGTCAGAGAATTATACAAAAAATCAGATCGAATTGTAATAAGCACAAACGGATTTTTTACAGACCGTATTGTTGCTTTAGCAAAAGAATTTCCTCAAATAGGAATAAGAATAAGTATAGAAGGTCTTGAAAAAACCAACAATGAGATTAGAGGTTTACAAGACGGTTATCAAAAGGGTTATCAAACGCTGAAAACACTCCGTGAAATGGGAATGAAAGATGTTGGATTTGGCATGACTGTTCAGGACAAGAATGCTCCGGATCTGGTTCCTCTTTACGATATTTCCAATGAAATGGGCATGGAGTTTGCTACAGCTAGTTTGCATAATTCCTTTTATTTTGTTGAAGCAAAAAATATTATTCATGACAGACCGATGGTTGCTAAAAACTTCGAGGATTTGGTAAACAAATTACTTAAAAGTAAAAGCCCTAAGAAATGGTTTCGTGCTTACTTTAACCATGGTCTGATTAATTATATTTATGGTCAGCCTCGTTTGCTTCCTTGTGATATGTCCTTTGATACATTCTTTATTGATCCGTATGGGGATGTAATGCCTTGTAACGGAACAAAAGACAAAGAAGTAATGGGTAATCTTAACAATCAGACATGGGATGAACTTTGGAACAGCCCTGAGGCAGAAACAGTAAGAAATAAAGTTAGACATTGCGATAGACAGTGCTGGATGATAGGTTCTGTTTCTCCTGCAATGCATAAATATATTTGGAAACCAGGATGGTGGGTGTTTAGACATAAAGTTAAAAGTTTGTTTTCTAAGAAACCTTATTCTATGTATGAAAACAAGATATGTTGTGATTACCGAGATGGAAAAGTTACAAAAGATCAATTAGACAAGTGTAGTACTTGTGATCTTAATGCTATTATCAATAATGGCTTATCCGAAGCATCAAAAGCTCAGTTAATAAACAAATCTGGCGAGGAAATTGTAGATAATGATGTAAAACAACAAGGATATTAAGTTTAGAAAAATGATAGTTATTACTGAGAATACAAATCTGAAAAATGATGAGGGTTATTTAAAACTATCCAATACTTTATGCAAAAAATTATCTCAAAAAGGTGCGGAAGTTTTACATTGTGTTTATTCAGATGAAATTGAAAATGAAAATACAATAAAAGTTAACAAATTGTTCTATTCAAAAAAAATGATTTCTAGAACAAAGGGAGAAGATGTTATTTATATTTGCCAAGGACCTTCTCTTGGAAAAATAGTAAAGTTGTTAACATTAAAATATTTTTGTAAATGCAAAAATATCACTCTTCTGTTGTGTCAAGTTCAGGGTATTTCGTTTATTTGCAGAAAAATATTAATGAATACAAAAGCAAATATTATAGTTTTATCAGAAAAAACGCAAATACTCCTAGAAAAATACAAATTAAAACCATATTTAATTCATTTTGGAGTAGATACAAATCAATTTGTTCCGGTGGAAGAAACCGAAAAACAAAGGTTAAGAGAAAAATACGATTATAAAGAAAGTGACAAAATCATTCTTCATGTAGGGCATTTAAATAAGGGGAGAAATGTTGAAAAATTTGCTTCTATCCCAGGATACAAAAAAATCCTTGTTGTATCCTCTTCTACCCAAGCTGATTTGGAAATTAAACAAAAGTTAGAAGGTATTGAAAATCTTACTATTATAGATTCTTATATCCAGAATATTGAGGAGATATATCAACTAGTTGATTGTTATGTTTTTCTGGTGGAAAATTCTGAAAATTGTATTGATATTCCTTTTTCGGTATTAGAGGCTGCTGCTTGTAATTTGCCAATTGTTTCCACAAATTTCAAGGACTTAAAAAAGTTTGAAGGAGAAACTTTTATTATTTCTGAAAACACAAACCCTCAATTTGTGGAAGAAAAAATAAGGGAAATAATTGATTTGGAATGTGATAATTCAGAAAAAGTTAGGATGTTTGATTGGGATAAAAATATAAATAAAATGATTTCAATTGCTAGAGGATAATTAATATGAGAATAGCTTTTATTGGCATTGATGGGTGCGGGAAATCCACAATACTAGAATTGTTGTCGAATGATAAAGATTTTGAAAAATATAAAATGTTGTGGTGTCGTTATAAACCATATTTTTTGAGAGCATTTTATAAAGCATATAATCATGGAGACTATGATACAGGAAAAGTTCCTTCAAAAGATGTTATAGAGAGTAATTATAATAAAAGCAAAGGACTAAAACAAAAGATTTTTAAATATGCTTTTATGAGATGGTTATGGCTTAAGATAACTTATTTTGATTATCGATATTCTTTTAAAAGGAATTTTAAAACAATTCAGAATAAAGAAGATGTTCTTTTTGATCGTTATTTCTTTGATTTATATGTAGATCAATGTTTAAATTTTGGTTATTCGCCAGAAAAAATATCTAATCTTATAAAGAAACATTTGAAGGCTTTTCCTAAATTAGATAGGGTTATATATGTAAGAATTTTGCCTGAATTATCGTTACAAAGAAAGAACGATATTCCCAATATTGAATATTTAAATAAGAGATTTGAAGTATATGAATATCTATCTAAGGAACTTTCGTGGGACGTGGTGGATGCTTCTCAACCTATAGAGGTGGAAATGAAGACTATTAAAAGTCTAATATTGTAAAAAATATTTTTATGAAAGGTATCATATTATTTGATGAGAGAAAAAATGAAAAAGATTTTTATTATTTGTGATGGAATGGATTTTGAATATACTAATGCTCATCTTGATGAACTACCTTTTATCAGTGAGATGAAAAAAAAGGGAACATTTTCACCTTTGCAGTCTGTAGTCCCTGCAGATTCTGTTCCGTCTTGGTCAACAATATATACAGGTTTGAATCCGTGCGAACATGGAGTACTTGATGCAATTGATTATTTGGATGCTAAAAACAATCTAAAAGGCGATTATTCTTGGCTTCAGGGAAAAGTGTTTTGGGATAAGATATCTTCTTCAGGAAAAAAAGTTTTAGTGGTAAATCCATTTATGGCTTTTCCCGCATGGGATTTAAATGGATTGATGATATCGGGACCTGTTTTCGAGGGCGGAGAATTAAGTATAAGCGATGAATCAAAATGCGAAGGTATAAAAATGCCTGAAATGGGTGGAATAACTGATTATCCTAAACATAGAGAAATGAATGATTTCTTCCAAAAGACTTTAAGGACTACACAAGAACAATTTGAAGTATTTGAGCAATTGTTAAAAAAGGATAGTTATGATTTTGCGTTTTTAGGTATATTGACTTTAGATCGCATGCAGCATTTTTTATGGCGATATACAGACTCGACAGATGTTACATATGTAAAAAAATCAAATCTGCACAATTCGATTTTGGAAACCTATAAATTAATTGATACAAAAATAGGAGAAATATATAACAAATATAAAGATGAGTTTGAAATACTTGTCATCAGTGATCATGGTCATGGTAAAAGATGTGAAAAAACATTTTATATTAATAGGTTTTTGATTGAAAATGGTTTTATTCCGAATAAAAGTCTTAAAAAAAGATTTATAGAGTTTGGGAAGAATACATATTTGAGTTTCTTGTATACATTTCATATTGTATCACCCGGGATAAATACTTTAAAAAAAATTTCCGTATTACGAAAATTAAAGAATGCTGATTATGGAGAAAAGAAAACAAATACGGCAAAAATATCTGTTCCTAATTTTGATGGAGTAAATCCGTTTGGAGGCATTCGAGTTAATAAAGATATGTTCGACTCAACGGATGATTTTATCGAGACAAAAAAAAGTATTATTAATAAACTATTATTGCTCGAGGATCATGGGAAAAGAGTTGTGGAATGGGCAAAACTAAAAGAAGATATTTACAATGGGTCTAAAAGTGATTTTTATCCTGAGATTATATATAAACTTGATAATAACTATGGCGTGGAAAGAGGATTATTTGGAAAAAGAAAATTTGGGAAGAGTTATTTTCACGAGATAATTAGTGGTGGTCATAGATGGTATGGAGTGAATATTTCAAGCGAAAGTAATGATATGAAATCGGTTTTGGATGTTTTTGATTATATCATGAGGGATTATCAATGAAAGTATCAAGGTATTTAGTAACTGCAACTTTATATCTGTTTTTTATGTTGCCTTTATCAACTTTAGTACAAACATTATTCCCGTTTTCGATTAACTCTGTCTTTGCCGGATTAACAATAATTCATGCTTTTTTAACAATCTTATTAGTTGGGAAAAGGAGTAAAATCAACTTTTGTTTTTTGGCATTTATGCTTATCCTATATATTTTCAACGTAATATGTAGTTTAAATGGATTTATGAAAGTAAATCATGAATCTGGTTTTTGGTGGGTATTATTAGGATTGTGCTTCACAATTCTGTTTGACGATAATCTTTGTGAAAAACTATACATAATTTATATAAAGAAATATAAAGTATTTTATGGCTTTTCTTTAATATTTGTAGCTATATTGTCATCCTCATTATTTATAAGTGGTTGCTATAAATATATTAGTGGATGGAAGGGCACTTATTTCTTATCTTTTTCGAAGACTCCGCATGTAATGTGTTCGGCTATTTGTGCATATACATTTATAATTCTTAGTTTAATTTCTATAAAGAAAATAAAAAAGATAAATATTATTTTACTTGTGCCCATGACATATGCGATTTTGCAAAGTGGAGCCAGAACATTTCTAGTGACATATGTATTAATAATATTTATGTTTATAACATTAAATTATAAATTATCCGTTAAGCAGGTAATAATTACTGCGGCAGCAGGTCTAGTGGGATATCTATTATTAATGAATTCCCCTATGCTTGGTAAAATATTGTCACGAAATAGTGGAAGCAGTTCGGATTATTTCAGTAGATTTACAAGCGGAAGAACAGTATTTTGGGTTGAAAAACTTGAGGCTTTTCTTACATTTCCAATAAAGAATAAAATTGTTGGTGGCGGATTTGGTTCCGTAAATACGATAAGATTGAGTTATACTTCTGCATCAATTGATGCCCACAATGATATTATAAATATAATAATAGACGAGGGATTAATTGGACTTGGACTTTATATTTTTATTCTTTTCTATTATTTTAAGAATAAAATGATGAACTTTCCTATATTATCTAAAATTTCATTTATTATGCTATATTTATTTACCGCTTTTTTTACAAGATATTTACCATATGTATCGCTGTTATTAACGTGGTTTGTGATAGTGTTTATGGATTTATATAAAAGGAATATAAAAAATGAAGATAATAATAAAGAAAATAATGTTTTTTCCGTGTAAAATCTTAATGTTTTTTCTTTGCAAATTAAGAAAGAATAGATATATTGTTTTTTCTAGTTTTAATGGGAAGCAATATTCAGATAATCCCAAAGCCATATCTGAAGCAATTCATGATATTGATCCTACCGTTCCTATTGTTTGGTTTTTGAATAATCCTCCTATTGACTTACCCAGTTATATAAAAGTGAAAAAATATAACTTATTTAGCATTATATGGACACTTTCTGCTGCAAAAATATGGGTATCGAATTGTTTTGAATTTGCTTATATTTCTGACAGATTATTTAAGGACAAAAAACAATATTATCTTGATACTTGGCATGGAGATAGGGGTTTTAAGAAAATAGGTTATGATATGAATGGCTTTTCCAGCAATGGCCAGGCTGTAGAAAATGGATTTGTAGATTGTATTACATCTGGATCAAAATTTTTTACTTCGGTTTTACATTCTGGCTACAGATTTAAAGGTACTATTCTAGAATATGGATGTCCACGTAATGATATATTGTTCAATTCTTCAGTAACACCTATTTTGAAAGAAAAACTGAGGAATGTAATCCCAATTAACGAAAAGAAATTAATATTATTTGCTCCAACGTTTGATGGCGAAGCCACCAAAGTTCTTTATAATAATTCAGATATAATTTATGAAAGTTTGTCAGAAGAATATGAATTATTATTTAGGAAACATAATTTAGAACAATTTGATAAATCAGTTTTTATAGATGTCTCTTCGATTGATGACATGGCAGAATTACTTTGTGTTTCCGATATTTTGATAACGGATTATTCGAGTTGTGCAGGGGACTTTATTATTTCTGGCAAACCTGTAATAATATGTCAATTTGATGATAATAGACTTTCTGATAATAGAGGATTTTATTTTTCTGTAGAGGAGTCGGGGTTTTTGTATGTTAATACAATAGAAGATTTAATTAATACAGTTAAAAACATAAATAATTATAATCATTACGAGATTGATAATAGAGTTTTGAAATTCTATGAAGCAAACGAAACGGGAGAAGCGTCATCCCAAACAGCTAGATTTTTATTAGATAAGTTTAATGGTTAATTATGAAAGAAGAGAAAAAAGTAAATTTTAAAATGAATCTGATATTGCAAGTAAGTTATCAGATACTATCAATATTAGTTCCTTTGGTGTCAACTCCATATGTTGCTTCAATTTTTACAGCTGACTACATTGGAAATTATACATACGCCGTTAGTATATCAAATTATTTTGTTTTGTTTTCGATGTTAGGAATCAATGTTTACGCATCGAGAGAAATACCTAAGGTAAGAAACGATAAAGAATTGCTAAATCGCAAGTTTTCCTCTTTGTTTCTTAATAAACTGATTCTTTCTATCATAGCTATGTTAGTCTATGGAATCATGCTATCAACATGGGAGGGAATTGATAAAAAATTATTCATTATTGTTGGTATTTCGATCTTTTCTTGTTCGATTGATTTATTTTGGTTCTTTTTGGGAATGGAACGAATTCGATTGACTGTAACAAGAAACATAATTATTAAATTATTATCGTTAGGCCTAATTTTTTTGTTTGTTAAATCAGAAAAAGATTTAGGTATATATGCAATGATTATAAGCTTGTCCACTCTTATTAGTAACATTTATTTGTGGGCATATATATTTAAGGTTGTAAAGTTTGTTAAGATAACCATAAAAGAGTTATTGTTTGATTTTAAGAACTTGTTAATCCTATTTATACCCTCAATTTCTGTTAGTTTATTCAGAACAATGGATAAAATTCTATTAGGGTCCATAGGCTCAATGTCGCAACTGGGCTATTATGAGCAAGCCGATAAAATAATGAATGTTGCATCGTTGTTGTTAAGTGCTATAGGAACTGTGTCGGTTCCAAGGTTTTCTAGTATTGTTAATGATGATATTAAAAGAAAAGAATATTTTTATAAATATAACATTTTATTTGCTTCAATTTCATGTGCTATTGGATTTGGATTGGCCTCGATTTCAGATCCTTTAGCAATCGTTTATTTAGGAAAAAACTACATTGAAAGCGGTATCTTAATCTTTTACTTGTCTATTTGCGTAATTTTTGTTGCGATAGCAACAACATATCGTTCTGCATTTCTTTTGCCACTTCGTCTTGATAAGTTTTATACTCTTTCTACAATTGGAGCCGCAGCAATAAATATAATTGCGGATTTAATTTTTATTCCATTTTTGGGGGCTTTAGGTGCAGTAATAGGAACTATTTTAGCCGAATTTGTTTTGATGGTTATTCAAGTGTTTGGCGTAAGAAACCATGTAAATATAAAATATTATCTCAAAGTTTATATAATATATGGAATCAGTGGAATTATTATGTTTTTTTCGGTAAGATTTTTAAACTCTTTATTATCCATCGGTGTAATATCATTGATAATAGAGATATTTGCAGGTGCTGTTGTTTATTTGATTTTTTCTTCTGTAATTACTATTATATTCGAAAAAGATTTTTACTTTTACATTAAAAACATGATGATATATTATGTTAGAAAGATTTTTAAACTTAAGAGTAAGGAATAAGAGTATGTTAAAAAAAGGTTTAAAAAAATTATTAATAAAATTGTATTTTGGAAACTCATTGTTTAGAAAAGGAATAAAAATGGGTGAAAAAAGTTTTATTCGAGAACATTGTAAATTATCGGGCGGAAAATATATTGAGATTGGTAAAAACACAAGAATATATCCGTACGGTAGAATAGAATGTTTTGATTATATAAGTAAAGAGAAGTTTCACCCTTCAATTCGCATAGGTGATAATGTGTTGATGGGAAGAAACATCACAATTTTATGTGCCGATGAAATCATAATTGAAGACAATGTTATGTTTGCTTCGTATTGTTTTATCTCCGATGAAAATCATGGCTATGATTTATCCTGTCCGGATAGATTTGAAAAGCAGAAGATTTCTACTAGTCCAGTGCATATAGGGAAAAATTGTTGGATTGGCGAGAAAGCTATAATTCTTCCGGGTGTAACTATAGGAGAAAATTGTGTAATCGGAGCAGGAAGTGTTGTAACGAAATCAATACCTTCTAATTCAATAGTTGTGGGTAATCCTGCAAGGATTATAAAAACATGGTCAAATGATGAAAATAAATGGGTTAAAGTTTGATTAGGTTATAGTTCGCATATTAAATCACTTTTTTTTTCAAGGATGCGTTGAAATGAATAATATTATTTTGGTAGATTATGATGTAAATGAATTATGGGATTTTAAAAAGGGACTTGAAACTTCATCAGAAATGCAATGGGAGTTAGGGATTCATATAACAAATCAATTACATGGTTCTAAATTGAAGACATTAAGAAGATATTTTGAATATTTAAAATACTCATTTAAGTTTTTTTTAAAGAGAAAAAAATATGATAATATTTTCGCATGGCAGCAATTTTATGGTTTGCTAGTAGCTTATTTTTGTTTGATATTTCATGTAAAAGAATACCCTTCTATATATGTGATGTCGTTTATTTATAAAGAAAAAAATAAATTATATTATTCTTTCATAAAGAAAATAATATCTAGCCCATATATAAAGATTCTTTTTGTGCTATCTGATTCTGAAATAGACTATTACAGTGAGCTTTTTAAAGTGGATAAATCAAAATTTATTGCCACAAGAATCGGTGTTCCGGATATTTCTGATAAGATTAATCTTAATGTTAATAGTGAGAAGTATTATTTATCGGTTGGTAGAAGTAATCGTGATTATCAGTTTTTGACAGATAATTGGAAAGAGGAGTATGGCAATTTAATAATTATTAATGATTCCTATGATTTGCCTGAAAGAAAAGGAGTTCAAGTTCTATCGAATTGCTATGGAAATGAGTATATTAATATGCTGGCAAACTGTTACGCTCAAATAATAATCTTAGAAGATCCAAATATTTCCTCTGGAAGTTTGAGCTTTTTGCAAGCAATGATGTGCTCAAAGCCCACGATAGTATCTAATAACAAAACCGTATATGACTACATTATAGATAAAAATAATGGAATAATAATTGACAAAAATGAAAAAGAATTTTGTGATGCGATTTCATTTATAGAAAAAGAAAATAATTATATAAATTTATGTAACAATGCCAGAGAAACATATATTAATAAATTTAGTGAGTACAGTTTAGGCATTGATATTGGAGAAAAAATATATAAGTTGGTTAATAATAAATAATAATAAAAATAGAGGAAAAGAATGAAAAAAATACTTATTACCGGTGGCGCTGGGTTTATTGGCTCTGCCATAGTAAATCAATTATATAATAATGGAGGTTGGGATATTACTGTAATTGATTCTATGACGGAACAGATTCACGGAAAAGAATGGAAGCAATCCTTTCTGTATAAAACTATAGAAGATAAGTGTTGTTTTATTAAGGCTTCAGTTTTAGATATCGATTTGATGAAAAAGGTTGTTCCTGAGAATGAATATATAATTCATTTAGCGGCCGAAACGGGCACAGGTCAGTCAATGTATCAAATTAATATGTACAACGAAACAAATATAATGGGACTTTCAAATCTTTTTCAAGCAATATCCATAGCAGGAAAGAAAAGTAAGGTAAAAAAAATAATATTATCTTCTTCACGATCTGTTTACGGTGAGGGAAAGTATGAATGCCCAGATTGTGGGATAGTTTATCCTGATAGTAGAAAGAAAAACGATATGATACAAGGAGATTTCAATTTTTATTGCCCTTCTTGTAGAAAGAAGTTAAATCTATTACCTACTACCGAAGACTCAATGATTAAACCGGCTTCTTTATACGCATATACAAAATATGCGCAAGAGATGATGATAAGAACAATGTGTCAGGCAATGAATATAGATTACACTATTTTTCGTTTCCAGAATGTGTATGGAATTGGACAGAGCTTGAAGAATCCATATACAGGAATTCTATCTGTTTTTTCAACATTAATGCTTGAAGATAAAGATATTAATATTTTTGAGGATGGAAAAGAAAGCAGAGATTTTGTTAATGTAAAAGATATAGCGGAAGGAGTTATTGCTTCGTTAGAAAATGATGGTAGTAGTGGTCAAATAATAAATCTTGGAAGCGGGATTAATACTAGTGTTATAAAAATAGCGAAATTATTAAAAAAATATTATGGAAGTAATTCGATTTTAAGGATTACTGGGGATTTTAGAATTGGAGACATTGCTCATAATAAGGCTGATATAAAGAAAGCCAAAAATATTTTGGGATTTGAACCCAAAGTGAGTCTAGAAGAAGGACTATATAAGTTTTGTGATTGGGTCAAGAATCAAGAAAGAGATAATAGTAAATACGAACAATCTATTTCAGAGATGGAAAAAGCGGGAATGTTTGTAAGAAAATCATAGAATAATATAATATTTTAACTAGTATAAAAGAGGTTTTGAGAAAATGAGAATACTTGTCACGGGAGCAAATGGATATCTTGGTCAGGGGATAATAAAGCATATTTTGGATATGGGACATGATGTGATTGCGACGGATTTTGAGGTTAATCATGTGGATGAAAGAGCAACTAGGGTCGCATGTGATTTATTTTCTATAGAAAATCCGTACTTATATTTTTGCAAGCCAGATGTTCTTTTGCATCTAGCTTGGCGTGATGGCTTTATACATTTTTCAGATGCGCATGTTGTTGATTTTCCAAAACATTACCAGTTGATTAAGTCCTTTGCTGAATCTGAAGTAAGGAAAATAGTTGTAATGGGTTCGATGCACGAGGTGGGTTTTTTTGAGGGAGCAATTAAAGAAGATACTCCCTGCAATCCAACGACACCATATGGAATTACCAAAAATGCATTACGGGAACTAACAAAAACATTATGTGAGAAAAATAATAAATTATTCCAATGGCTAAGGGGATATTATATAGTTGGCAATAGTCAATACGGTTCATCTATTTTTTCAAAAATAACTGCAGCGGAGTATGAAGGACAATTAGAATTCCCTTTTACTATGGGGCAAAATCAATTTGATTTTTTAGATTACGAGGATTTTTGTGAACAAGTATCTAGAACAATTGTTCAGAATAAAGTTATGGGAATAATAAATATATGTTCAGGCTATCCGGAAAAGTTAGCCGATAGAGTTGAACGTTTTATCAAAGAAAGAGGATATAAAATAAAGTTAAATTATGGAGCATTTCCAGATCGTCCTTACGATTCTAAAGCAGTATGGGGCGATGGAAGAAAGATAAAAGAAATAATGGATAACAAATAGATAAATGAATATTTAAAGATTCAATTAAGGTGTATTTAATAGGAGTTTATTAAACCATGAAAGAAAGTAATACTCTCTATACAATTAATGAATATATGGAAGATGTACATGCTGTTCAAATGCTCAATCTTCCATGGGACAAATTTCAAAATAAAAATATACTGATTTCTGGTGCTACCGGATTAATTGGAAGTTTCTTTATAGATGTGATATTAGAAAAGAATCTTACGGATTCTTTAAACTGTACTGTATATGCGCTTGGAAGAAGCATAGAGAAACTTGAATATCGGTTTTCAAAATATTCCGAAGATGCACATCTAGTCTTTAGGCAGTATGATATTCAGAAACCACTTGTGTACAGCGATTTTGATACTTTGGATTATGTTCTTCATCTTGCATCTAATACACATCCATTACTATATTCTACAGATCCCATAGGTACTATTTTGACAAATGTTTTTGGCCTTAAAAATATGTTAGATTGTTCAGTTGAACATCATACCTCTCGTTTTGTGTTTGCATCTTCAAATGAGATGTACGGTGAGAATCGAGGGGATGTAGAACTATTCGATGAAAAGTACTGCGGATTTATTGATTGCAATACACTTCGAGCTGGATATCCAGAAAGTAAAAGGTGTGGAGAAGCTTTATGCCAGGCATACAAGGTACAAAAGGAGCTTGATTTTGTTATTCCACGGTTCACTCGGTCATATGGTCCAACCATGTCTACAACTGATACGAAAGCAATAGCACAGTTTATCAAGAAAGGTGTTTTAGGCGAGGATATTATTCTGAAGTCGGATGGAACGCAGTACTACAGTTATACATATGTGTCAGATGCAGTAAGCGGGTTACTCACGATAATGTTGTGTGGGGAGAGTGGAGAAGCGTACAACATTTCAGATGAAAGTGGCGACATAATGCTTAAGGATCTTGCTAAGTTAATTGCTGACATCAATGGAAAAAATGTTGTGTTTGAACTTCCTAATGCTATTGAGGCGGCGGGATATAGTAAAGCAACAAAGGCGAGACTTGACGGAAGCAAACTTAGAGCGCTCGGGTGGAAACCGAAGTACGATATAAAAAGTGGAATTGAACGAACAATTAGTATCCTTAAAAAGATGTAAAGGTGAATGCCGATAAATCAAGAGGTTAGAAAAATGAAGAACTATGTAATTTTACTCGCAGGTGGAGTTGGTAAAAGAATGGGTGCAGAGATTCCCAAACAGTTTATAAAGGTTAACGGGAAACCTATAATTGTTTACACCATTGAGAAGTTCCAACAAAATGAACAAATTGATAAAATTTTAGTAGTGTGTGTAAGGGAATGGATTGATTATTTACGAGAATTAATAGAGAAATATGCCCTTACGAAAGTGTGTTGGATTACAGAGGGTGGTGGTACCGGACATGACTCTATAAGAAACGGCGTGTTTTTTTTGAAGGATAAGATTGAACAAGAAGATTACATTATTGTGCATGATGCTGTAAGACCAATTCTTCCGAAAAAAGCAATTGATGAGGTACTACGTGTGGCTTATGAGAAAGGGAATGCATCATCATCAATTCGTTGTCACCCGCCTATAGTTTACACAGAAGATTTCGAGTCTGGAATTTCTGACGTGGACCGAGAACATGTTATGTTGACAGCATCTCCACAGGCATATAAATATTCTTTGGCACTAAAGTGCTACGAGAAGGCAGAGCAGGAGAATAAACATGATTTTACATTTACCAGTTCCTTGTTAATTCATTGTGGCGAAAGGGTGTATTTTGCAAAAGGAACCACAAGTAATATTAAAGTAACACAAAGAGAGGATTTGGCTCTTTTTGAAGCATTGCTTAATGTTCCAGAGGATTTATTATATAGTTAGATGTAAAAAAACTTATTAGTATTTTACTTAAATGAAAGGAGTACTACTTTGAACTGTTCCGAATATTTAGTGGACTTTCTGATTCAACATGGGGTAACTGACGTGTTTGGATATGCAGGAGGGTATATAGTGCCATTTATGGATGCGTTGTATAAAAGAAAAGATGAAATTACCACTCACGTTTGTTACCACGAGCAAGGATGTGCACTTGCGGCAGATGGCTATGCTCGAACAAGTGGAAAAATCGGTGTTTATTTTACGACATCTGGACCTGGAGCAGTGAATGGTATTGGCGGACTGGCTGACGCTTGGTTTGATGGATTTCCTATTATGGGTATTTGCGGAAATGTTCCTACCAATGAGATGAAAGGATTCTCTGGAATTAGGCAAAACGGATTTCAAGAGATGGATTTAGTTTCTATGACAAGAAATATCACAAAATATTCTGTAACCGCTAATACCAGTAAAGGATTTTCTGATATTGTTAGCAGAGCATATAACATGGCTTTATTGGGAAGGAAAGGAGGTGTAATCATTGATTTTCCGCTCGACATACAACAAGCCGATATTGTTGGTAGGTAATGGAGTAAGAACTGCTGGTGCAGTAGATATGGTCCATGAGTTTGCTAGAAAGACCAATATTCCAGTTTTGACAACAATGAATGGCGTTGATTTGGCTCAGGATGATTTACATATAGGATTTATAGGAACACATGGAAATCGTGTTGCTAATATGATTTTAAATGAATGTGACTTAATTATTTCAGTAGGAGCACGTTTGGGAATCAGACAGGTAGGTCAGTTTAATGAGAAATTTGCTCCTCACGCGGAATTGGTTCGTTGTGATATAGATGAATATGAATTGAGCCGTAATATTAAAGAAGGAGAAAGAAAATTTCACACAGATGCACGTGATTTTATGAGGATGCTCATGGAAGAAGATATTCCGGATTATGACAAATGGAAAAAACAGTGCATTGAAGCGAAAGAATATTTATCTACTTATGATATTCAACCAGGTAATTTGGCAGTTAAAAAGATAGCATCACTTTTACCCCCAAATCCAAACGTAGCTGTCGATGTAGGGATGAATCAATGTTGGTGTGCGCAATCTTTGGAATTAAAAGGAGACAACAGCCGTATTCACATTAGTGGTGGTTATGGAACAATGGGGTGCGGTTTGCCGTTTGCAATAGGGTCTTGTATCGCCATAGGGAAAAAACCAGTTTATTGTATAGCGGGTGATGGTGGTTTTCAGATGAACATTCAAGAACTTGAAACTATTCATAGGGAAAAATTGCCAATAAAAATATTCATACTGAATAATCGTGTTCTAGGAAAGATTAGCGAGACACAACATTTTAATCATGGAGATAGATTTGCAAATACAGCAGAAAGTGGTGGTTACACCGTTCCAAAATTCCAAAAGATTGCCGAAGCATATGGAATTCGAGCTACAACACTGGATTCTTATGATGATCTTGAGCAATATAGGGATTGGATTGATGATTTTGAACCATGTCTTTTTGATATCCCTCTTCCTGAAATGAGTTTGTTAACACCCAAAATCAAATTTGAAACAGGAATGATTAATCCTAAATTGGAAGACAATGCATTTACTACAGCAAAAGAGATATTAAAAAGATAAACTAGTTGTTTGCTTTAAATTTTTAACAATCACGTACGCTTCAAATAATAAAGAGTAATAAAATAATATATATTTAGGATGGTTTTTTATGTCATTTTCTTTTGAAAAAACAAAAATACCAGGAGTAATAATCATACAACCACAAGTATTCGGCGATAATCGTGGTTATTTTATGGAAACATTCAAGAAAAACGATTATGCAGCTGCTGGTATTGATAAAGAGTTTGTTCAGGATAATGAATCGTCATCAACAAAGGGCGTTCTCAGAGGACTTCATTTTCAGACGAATCATACACAGGGCAAATTGGTTCGTGTGACGCATGGAGAAGTTTTTGATGTTGCTGTTGATGTACGTCCAAATTCCGATACTTTCGGACAATGGGTAGGAGTAGTATTATCTTCAGAAAAGAAGAATATGTTCTATATACCTGAAGGCTTTGCTCATGGTTTTTTGGTTCTTTCTGATACTGCAGAATTTGTTTACAAATGTACAGATGTATATGATCCGACATCAGAAGGCGGCATTCCTTGGAATGATGAAACCATTGCAGTTGAATGGCCGAGATTAGATGTACCATACAAAACATCTGAAAAAGATGAGAAACACGAATCATTCAAAACTCAGGATTTTTCTTGGGCAGCAAAATACTAATAGCCCATAAAGATATATATAAAAGGTGCAAGTGAATAATTACAAAATTAATAGAAAGGAAAAGAATAATGAGCAAAGGGAATCAATATCCTTACTTTAAGCCGACTCCTCAGAAAGTGGTTCAGCCTCAACAAGGATCTTTTTTGGACCATATGATTGATGGTAGAGAATATCAGAGCATTTTAGGCCTTCAAGGAATAACTGTGGATTTAGGTTCAGAAATGAAAAGAGCTATGGCGGATATTTCTTCTATTCGCAAACGTCCGATTATTTGTTACATTTCAAATGTGTTAAACCCTATAGTGGCGAGCAACACATCAATATCTATTGATAATGGTGATGATGCACCTTTCATAGAAATGCTAAAAGCTATCCCAGATAACGAAAAGGATGTTGATATTATTTTGGTAACACCAGGTGGTTCGGCGGAAACAGTGGATTATTATGTAAAAAAACTTCGCGAACGATTCGATAGAATTGGGTTTATTCTTCCTTATATGGCCATGAGTGCTGGAACTATTTTCTGTATGTCTGGCGAAGAACTGATAATGGATGAGGCGGCTTTCATTGGCCCGATTGATCCACAAGTTCCATCGAGAAACGGAATGTATGTTCCGGCTCAAACAATTATAACTCTAATTGATGAGATAAAAGAACGTGGGACTGAACAGCTTAAGAAAGGTAATCAACCCGATTGGACGGATATAGTATTATTAAAGAATATAGATCCGAAGGAAATTGGGAATGCATTAAATGCTTCTGCATTATCGACTAGGCTTGTAACAGAGTATTTGAGAAAATACAAATTCAGAGATTGGGAAAAACATAAAGATGGAAGACCTGTTACTCTTGAAGAACGAGATAAAACAGCAAATGAAATAGCATCGTTATTGTGCCAAAATTCTATCTGGCTTTCTCACGCTAGTAGAATCACGAGAGAAATGGTAGTAGATAAATGCAAATTACGGGTGACTTTTCCTGAAGACATAGATGGACTCGATCGGGCAATTAAAAGATTTTGGGCATTAATGAGAATAACTTTTGAGAATAATACTATATCCAAAATATATGCAGCTGGAGATTATTACTTATTTAGAAGTGTTAATATTGTTCCGGTTGGAATGCCGAAATAAAGGAGGAAACTATGGTAAGCAAGAATAGTTTATTAAAAGAGTTAGGATGGTCTGATGAGCTTATCAATCATTTTCTTATTGATGACTCCGAATATACCGAGAATTCTATTTCTGAGTTTTCTGCAACGGTGTATGATACAAATACATTTGTTATAAATGCAAGTCAAAATTTATCAAGAAATGCAGTTATCATAATGGGGAAAAGAACCAAAGACGATATTAGTTAACAAGAATAAAGTTTGATTGTTTTAGCGATAGTAAGAGAATAAAACAGAAAAAGAAAGATTAAGTGCAGGGCTGACGCCTTGCACTTTTTGCGCATATGAATAACGTTTTCGTTATCATCTTTTGAAGATGGATTAATTCTTTTATGATGGGAACGGAAATTGGGGATGGTTATTTCTTTTATGAGCTGTTCCTAATCATCAGATAAATCAATAAACCACAAGTATTCGGCGATAATCGTGGTTATCTTATGGAGACATTCAAGAAAAACGATTATGCAGTTGCAGGTGTTGATAAAGAGTTTGTTCAGGATAATGAATCATCATCAACAAAGGGAGTGCTCAGAGACCTTCATTTTCAGATGAATCATACGCAAGGCAAATTGGTTCGTGTGACGCATGGAGAGGTTTTTGATGTTGCTGTTGATGTGCGCCCCAATTCCGATACTTGCGGACAATGGGTTGGAGTAGTTTTATCATCCGAAAAGAAGAATATGTTCTATATACCGGAAGGCTTTGCTCATGGTTTTCTGGTTCTTTCCGATACTGCTGAATTTGTTTAAAAATGTACAGATGTATATGATCCGACATCAGAAGGTGGACTTCCCTGGAAT
>JAEEGL012509032.1_pt1 | contig 22017 bp, 15 predicted proteins | sample 9134231 | NCBI WGS metagenome assembly JAEEGL01 (sample SAMN16246548, study PRJNA631951) | gut metagenome | biome: gut microbiome; feature: rumen; material: fiber-attached | host: Bos | place: Iran: Karaj | collected 2018-10 | reverse complement strand
TCTTCGGCTTGCCAATTTTACAGCAGACAGTCCTGAATTGTCAAGGGTACTCCAAAAAATTTTTCTGCGCAAAATTTTCCGAAGCCTCCCCCTTGACAATCCAGGCCTGCTGCTGTGTGCGGCAATTAGCCGAAGAAAGGAGAAGAATGTTGCCCGGCATTCAGAAAAGATACTTGCTTTCCTTTAGTAAAGTTTATAAATCTATGTTTCCTAAAAATTCTTGAAAAATCTGCAACCTTTTTCTCTGCTGCAAAGTGTTATAAATGAAAGCGGCAGAGTGTCGGTGAAAGGACACAAAAATGACGGAACTTTCCTTGTCAACACGGGAGAGCTTTGACGCCGTTATGCGAAAATACGCCGATATGGTTTACCGCCTTGCGTATTCCCGCACCGGCAGCACTTTCGATGCGGACGATATATTGCAGGAGGTGTTCCTGCGTTACATAAGGGCAGACAAGACCTACAACGACGAGGAACACCGCAAATCGTGGCTTATCCGCATTACCATAAACTGTACGCGCTCGTTCGCTACTTCCGCGTGGAAACGCCACACGGAATACATCGACAACGACAATGACCATACCGCCGAGGTAGGAGCGGAAGACCCCGCACTTGCCGCCGCAGAAACAAAGTCCGATGTGATGAACGCGCTGCTGCAGCTGCCGGAGAAATACCGCACCGCGATATACCTTTTCTACTACGAGGATATGGATGTCGCGCACATTGCAAAAGCGGTGGGAACTACCGAAACCAACGTCAAATCGAGGCTGTCACGCGGACGCGATATGCTTCGGGAATTATTGAAGGGGGTCGAGTTTGATGTTTAAAGATCAACTGCATACATCTTTTGACGGCATCTCGCCCTCTCCCGAGCTTCTCGACCGCGTTTCGGCAATGATGAAGGAAGAGGCGGGCAAGCGTAAGCCGCCTATCTATATGAACGCCGTAAAATACGGCGGCATCGCGGCCGCTGTCGCTCTCGCTGTAGGCGGAGCATTCCTCGCGTTCAACACCAACAACCGCGATATCGGGACTGCCGATGCTCCGCAGCAAACCGTCGCGGCTACTTCCAAAGCGGCGGCGGCAGCTCCTGTGGCTCCCGCGGCAGACGAGTTCGGCGAGGAGACCGCTCCCGAGAACAAAGTACAAATGGTCGCGCCCGACATTCTCATAACGCCCGAAAAGCTTTCGGACACAACGGAAGCCGCCGACAACGATGTTCCCGAGGCCGCCGCGGAAGCTGCACCCGAAGAGCCCGCTTACGCCGAGGAAGCCGCTCCGACAGCGGATAACATCGCCGGTGAAGCCGCCGAGTCCTTCATCTTTGAGGTCACGGAAGGACCCGTTACAACAACCGCCGCCGCGCAGACCGTTGCGGCAGAAACGCAGGTTGACGAGAATTCCGCAGGCGACGCGGGCGGGGTGGACATACTTGCTTTCGATGAGGTGAAGAATGTTGCTCCCGCAGAGGAAAACTATTCCGAGGAAAGCCTTAACAACGACATTATGTCGGACGAGGCAGCGGACGACTTCTGCGATGAGGAAGAAGACTACGACTACGCTGACAGCCCAGCTTCCGAGGTAAACAGCATAATGCCCGTAGAGGACGACTCGGCGGGTGCTATGACGGAAGAAGCGGCCACTTCCCGTGAATATGTCGATATGTTCAGCCTTCCGTTTGTGGATTTTATCAATGGCATTCCTTATATTATTTCCGAGCTGCGCGACACGACCGGCTGGGATAAGTACAACGTCGATCTTTCGACTGTTGACAGCATTGACGACTACGCGAACATCTACACGTTTATAACAGACTTCGGCGTTACCCGCAATGAGATCGAGAGGGTACAGAAGGATGTGACGTGGCTGACCGCAGAGCAGCTCGACCTGCTTTACGGCGGGGATACCGAGGCAATAACGGCTGCGTTTGCGACGCCCATAGCGATAGTCAAGGGTGATAAGGCTTACTCACCGTTCTGGCTGTATTCACATTCTGAGAAGGAATGGGAAAAGGTCGGCATCACCACAGGAGACCTGGTCGTTGTGAGAGAATATGTCACGGACACGGATATTATCGGTGAAACTATTCGGGAAGACCTTCTCGGCAGGATCGACGAATATAAGTGAAACTGAAACTCTCCCCGGTTTTCGGGGAGAGTTTTTCATTTCCGGCAGCCAAAAAGCTCCCGACCGGTGTGATCGGGAGCTTTTTTAATTCCAAACCTTAGAAACTACGAGACAATTACTTTCTCTTCTTTGCTACGATGAATGCACCTGCAGCAACTATTGCAAGACCTGCAACAGCAGCAACATCAGCAACACCGGTATCGGGCGAACCCTTGGAACTGTCTGTAGCAGCCGCAACATCACCTGTAGCGGGAGCGGGAGCGGGCTCTTCCGTGGCAGCGGGAGCGGGCTCCTCAGCAGGAGCAGCCGCAGCTGCTGTAGCGCCTACAACGTTACCTGTGCTGTCCCAACCGATTATAGCGTTTCCGCTTGCGTCCAAAACAGTCATGGAATCAACGCGCATAGCCCACCATGTTACGCCGCTCCAGTCCTGTATGCAGATCTGAACGAGCTGTGCGTTATCAACAACATAGTTGTCGTCGTCAACGGGGCAAACTGCCTTATAGGTGTAATCGCCGATCTTTTCGAGTGTGATAGCCTTGTTCGGGTCAACGGTATCGAGCTCGAGCTCCTCATCGACAACGCCCCAGAAGTCCTTGGCGTTCCAGTTGTGGGTGGTATTGCCGTCAGCCTGGCTGGAAAGCACGATAGCGCCGCCGAAGCCGCCGTCCCATTCGTCACGGCTGTAGTTCGGATCCTGATCGTCAACCACGAAAACCACCTCGATAGTGGCAGCCTTCGACCAATCCACGCCGTAGTCGATAACGTCCTTCGAGGAAGCGTCTCTCTCTCCGTTGGAGTAGCCTATCGGCATCCACGAGCTCGATGTGCTGTCAAAAATATTAAGGCCGTTAGCGCCCTTAACGTCGTCGATCTCTATCAATTCCGCGCCTGCTGCTGTTGCAAGGGAAGCAGCTGCGATAGTGAGCGCGGCCGCACCTGCAATTAACTTTCTGAATCTCATCATTTGGTCCTCCTTAAATTAGCTCGCATAAAGCGATACTTTCAAACTATATTATATAGTATGACGCTTGAAATTTCAATAGGCATTTTGCACAAAATTCCGCACTAAACCTTGCTGATACAGTGACCGCGCGCTATTGGGGTATCATCTTTCAAAACCGTCCGCGTAAGGCGGACTCCTCAATTGTCAATTATTTTTGTGCTGCAAAACTATAGGCTATACCGCACAAAGAGCGTGCGTGTATCACGCAGTCAGATTTTTCGGCAGATTGTACAGAAATTTTGCAGGCTTACTGGCGTAAGTCAAGAAATTTCTGTACAATATACCGGAATAATATGCAAGTGAGACGCGTGCGTCTCTTTGTGCGGTATTGCCTATACACAAAAAACCCGCCCACTGCTGCGGACGGGCCTTTTAAAAAAGTGTTAAGAGAAATTACTTTCTCTTCTTAGCTACAACAACTGCACCGGCAGCTACGATAGCAAGACCTGCAACAGCAGCAACGTCAGCTACGCCTGTGTCGGGCGAGCCCTTGGAGCTGTCTGTAGCGGCATCAACATCACCGGTTGTGGGAACCTCAGTCTCAGCGGGAGCCTCAGCCTCAGCTGCGGTATCGATGTAAACAACTTCCTTGATGAGGTTGTCATCAGCGTCGAGGAATCTGAGAGCTGCAACCTTAGCTCCTGCCTCGGTACCATTCCACCAGTTCTGAACCTGGAGTTCGCCGAACGACCATTTGCCGTTCTCGTCAACGGAAGCAATAGATACGAGCGGAGTGCCCATATCGAGGATGGTCTGGGTAGCCTTACCGTCGGGAGCAACAGCTTCGTTAGCGTTAGCAGCACCGAATTCAGTGCCCATGATCCATGTTGTACCGTCAACACCGTTTACAGCTGCGCCGATGCCGGCACCGCCGCACCACTTCTCGCCGGGTGTCCAGATGAAATCAGCTTCGATCTTGGTGAACTTGTTCCAGCCTTCGCCGAGAACGCCAACAAGGTCGAGCTTTCCGCCGAGCTCAAACTTTTCGTTTGCAGCAACAGCAGCCTCGTAATCGTACTGATCCCAGTCGATCTCAGCAGCAGCATCGTCAGATGCAGCACCGCCGCCGATAAGTGCTCTGATAGCAGCGATATCTTCCTCGGAAAGATTGGAAACAGCAGCTTCTATCTCACCGAGAAGAGCGTCGATATCTGAGAGATCAGCGCTTGCGATAAGAGCAGCAAGAGCAGCCTTATCTTCATCGCTCAGGTCTTCAATAGCAGCCTCGATGCCCTCGAAGAAGGCAGCAGCCTCTTCGTTATCAAACATAGAAGCGAAATCATTGATAGCGGCCAGATCTTCTTCAGAAAGACCGTCAATTGCGTCTGCAACAGCAGCGAGATCATCGTCTTCAACAGCTTCGTCAGCTTCAGCAGCCTCGGGAGCGGTTTCTTCCGCAACGGTTGTTTCAGCAGCGGTCTCCTCAGCTGCTTCTTCAGCGAATGCTGTCATGGAGAAAGTCGCCATGATCGCGGCAGCAACTGCAATGCTGCCTAATCTTTTGAACTTCATTGTGAGTGTATCCTCCTTTAAAATTTGCAACAGCCGCAGTACGGCACGTCTGCCGGCTGTACGCACGATAGGGAAAGTACCATGCGTTTGCAGGCACCGCATAAGCGTGGGAAAGAAACGCTTTACGGTGATTACGGGCAGTTTTCGTCTTGTAACGCTCGCGCTGCCCTGAGTGGAGTCGGGGAACATCCCCGCCTGATAAACATTCTTGACGTGGGATCATCCCACGAATGAGTTATGTAAATACGACCGGAACCGTTACCGGCTCCGGTCGATTTTACCGATTAATTATCGGAAGATTCAGTATTTCTCGGTGCCGAGATTACTTTCTCTTCTTGGATACTGCGATACCAGCAGCTGCGATGAGAGCAGGGATAACTGCGAGAGCTGCGCCTGTGCCAGGGTTAGCATCATCGTCGTCACCTGTGTCAACTACGATCTGAGTACCGTTGTTGTCATCAACAGGCTCGTCGTCGATTACGGGCTCGTCGTCAATGATCGGCTCGTCGTCATCGTCGATTACGGGCTCGTCATCATCTTCGATAGGCTCGTCATCATCGATAGGCTCGTCATCATCGATAGGCTCGTCGTCGTCGTCAGCGATAGGCTCGTCGTCATCGATAGGCTCATCGTCATCGATAGGCTCGTCGTCGTCTTCGTCAGTGTTGCCGCTTACATCAGTAGCGTCATCATAGCTGAATACAACTTCCTGAACCATGTAACCTACAGCGTGCTTGGAGCCGCAGTTGGTGCTGTACCAGAGGCTTTCGTCAGTTGTCATATCGCCAAGAAGTGTCAGAGTGGCGATCTCAGCAGCGGAAGCAGCAGCGTGGTTGGACATATAGTCGTTGTCGTGATACTGGATACCGCCCATGAGGCCATAGTAGATCTCGTGGATGTTAGCGATTGTGTAACCGCCCATATCATCGAGAGCATTGGAGATATCGAATGTGATTGTGAGGTTCTCAGTATCAACTACACCCATATCGGACTGGAGCGAACCAGTGGAGTGGTCATAGTTTACGAAGAGAGCCATCAATGTTCCGCTAAGAGCGGTCTTCAGACCAACTTCGGTGGACGGGATACCGCCGCTTACCCAGCCGCTAGCTGTTGTAGCAGGCTCAGCGAACTTGAAGACGATCTTACCGTTTGTTCTCTTGTTGAAGAAGTCAGCAGCCTGAGAAGCAAGACCACCGAATGTGTTCGGGTTAGTACCCCACTTAACACTCTTGATCTCGTCATAGGTCTGGTTCCAGTCTATCGAGTAACCGCCGTTTGCCTCGGGCTTAAGTGTTGCAGAAGTCCAAGCGCCTGTAACAGAGATCGGCTTAACTTCCCATCTGGTGATGATGTCGTTGGAGTCAAGGTTGTTCTCTGTTCTTTCGAGAAAGGCATACATCTGCTTGGTGTTCTTCTCAACATAGTTGTACCAATAACCCTTGTTGCAGAGCTTCTCATAGATTATGTCGATGAGTTCATCGCTGCCGGGGTTTGTAGGAGCATCGCCCTGAGCCATTGTGCCGGTGTGAGCTGCGGAAGCAAGACCCCAAACGGAGCTGCCATAAGCGTTGTATGTTGCTTCGTCATATGTGAGGATGCTGAAGTCATAACCGAATGTAGCGGAGAGCTCTGTGATTTCGAGGAACTGCTCGGGGAGGAAGCCCTTCTTCTCTTCAGCCTTGCCCTGAGGAGCTGTGCCCTCGTAGATGTAGAGTCTGTAGTAACCATTTTTGAGGTTTACGAGCTGATACTTGTAGTCCTTAGAGGAAGCTGTACGAGTACCCTTAACACCCTTTACAGTGAGGATGATGTTAGCGCCGTCGGAGAGCTTGCCATCTTCGCCGTAGAAAGCGATATCCATGTAGTCAGCATACGGATGGTTGCCGGAACCTGTCCAGTTGCCATCGTCTGTCCAAGGAAGCTGGATAAGAACGTTAGCCATTTCGCCATCCTTGAATGCTGCAACTGCTTCGTCAAGAGCTGTGGATACTTCTTCGAATGCTACATCTTCAACAGCCTCAGTCTCCTTGGTTACAGCGAGTGTATCCTCGTCAACTGTTCTTGTAACCTGTGTGAAGGAAGCGGTAGCGTCCTCAGCAGGCTCATTTGTCCATGTGATTGTAGGAGTTCTGTCATTGCCAGCGATCTTGAAGCTTGCGGGCTTGGACTTGCCGGGCTCTACTGCGTTGTAAGCAGCAACCCATGCCTTGAGGTTATCGACAGCGTCATCGTAAGCAGCCTGTACAGTAGCTTTTTCAGCCTTCGATACCTTAGGATCGCTCTTACCGTCCTTGGAAGAACCAGGAACGGTTACTAATCTCATCGGGAAATCAATACCAGCAGCGGTGTTACCGGAGAACTGGTCATCAGTCAGGAAGTAGTTACGACCTGTAAGCTCACCGCTCCAGTCAGCGAGTGTGAACTTGATAAGGCCTGCTGTGGATTCCATGCTGAATGTCTTTGTTACTTCTTCAGCGCTTACAACAGCGGAGAGAGATGTAACTGCGAGTGTTGCAGCGATACCAGCTGCGAGAATCTTGTTAATCTTCATGATTAATTCCTCCTAAAAATTTAGTAAAAGCTTTTTTGCCATTACCTGTAAACTATTATACAAAATACTCTTTGATTTTTCAATAGTCAATTTTAACATATTTTGGAAATTTATTCGCTTTGTACGGACAAATTATACAAAATTCTGTATGATTGACTTTATCGGAACCGCGAGAACTTGTTTTTCGTTCATCGGTTTTGGCTGTTTACATTTAGGTAGTCACGAGGTTTTCAGAAAAAGTTTCACTGTTTCAAAAATTTTTTCAACTTTTTTTGCGGTTTATTGAAACCGCCCGCCGATAGGTCTTTGAAACCGTGAAACGTTTCTGTCGGCATCGTTTCGACCCAAACTCAACGTTTACATTTAGGCAGTCATGTGTTTTCGCGAAAAAGTTTCACTTTTTTCAAAAAAATTTGAAAATTTTTTTGAAACCGCTTTACAACTGCATTTGCGGGCATTTCTCCTGAAAAATATCCACGATCGGCACTCTTTCCTGCAAAATTTCAACGATCCGGGCGCTGCTATTATATATGATAGTATTATACTATTAATATATAGGGCTGTTCCGGGTCTATTTTAAAAATTTGAAAAAATTTTGAATTTTTTCATAAAAGGTCTTGACAAAACGCCTCCTATGCGCTATAATGATTATAGATCTTTTTTTCAGATTTTTCATGAAAGATTTTCTACGAAAAGATACGGGGAGCCGCCGCCCCCGTATCTTTTCATTTCGGAAAACTATTGACAAACACCGTTAACCGTGTTATAACCGCATTGTACGATAAGTAATGTGTCCTCAAAGAGGACTTTGGAAAGCCTTAAAAATACGCTTTCAGCGCCTTTTTAAGGCGGACACATTCCTTGATGTCAAGCTCATTCCGCCCTGTGGGCGGACATTAAGTACAAAGGACATCAACAAAACCATTATCAACACGCAAAAGAAAAGAAGATACGGGGATGCGACCCCTGCACCTTTTTCATTTATTATACTGCAATTATCACAAAATGTCAAAACCCGCTGTTCCGATAGCAGCGGGCTTTTCTTTGGCTTGACATTTTTACAGCAGAAATGCTGTCTGCCGCTAAAACAAGTCTTTAAGCGCGGACGAAAGCTGACAAACTACACAAAGTCTCGACGCGGATTCGGTGTGGCCGCGCCACCGCCGGGTCCAGGGCCGACGTGAGGCCCTGGCAGGGGTCCGGGGGCAGAGCCCCCGTCTGTTCCTCCATGCTTCTGTGCTCTCTGTGCCGCTCTCAGCTCTCGAACTGGCTGTTATACAGCTGCGCATAGAAACCGGCACGCTGCAGCAGCTCGGCGTGGGTGCCCTGCTCGATTATGCTGCCGTTGTTCATCACGAGGATGATATCGGCATCTCTGATCGTTGAGAGGCGGTGCGCGACTATGAAGCTTGTACGCCCCTGCATGAGCTTTGCGAATGCGTCCTGGATCTTCAGCTCGGTGCGGGTATCAATGCTTGACGTAGCCTCATCGAGTATCAGCATGGGTGGCAGGCAGAGCATTATCCGCGTTATGCAGAGCAGCTGCTTCTGTCCTTGTGAAAGGCTCCCGCCGTTCTCGCTTATGGGGGTATCATAGCCCTGCGGCAGCCGCTTTATAAAGCTGTGCGCGTGGGATGCCTTTGCGGCGGCGATCACTTCCTCGTCGGTGGCATCCGGCTTACCCATTGTGATGTTATCGCGTATCGTGCCGGTTATCAGGCGGGTCTCCTGCAGAACCATACCATACGAGCCGCGTAAGCTGCGGCGGGTGACTTCGCGTATATCATGCCCCTCGGCGTATATCGCGCCGCCTGTCACATCGTAGAACCGCATCAGCAGATTGATGAACGTGGTTTTGCCGCAGCCGGTGGGGCCTACTATCGCAACGCGCCGGCCGGGCTTTATGTCGATATTGAAATTCTCGATAAGCTTTCTGTCCGGGTCGTAGGAAAAACTTACATTCTCCGCTCTCACGCTGCCTTTCACATCCGCAAGAACTACGGCATTTTCGGGTTCGGGGGACTGAGAGGGCTGCCCGATCAGCTCAAACAGCCGCGCCGCGCAGGCAAACGCGTTCTGCAGCTCGGTTACGACCCCCGATATCTCGTTGAACGGCTTGGTGTACTGGTTGGCGTAGCTTAAAAAGCAGGACAGCTCACCTATCGTTATCGCGCTGCCCATAAAACCGCCGTCAATGACCGCAATAGCTCCGAACAGCGCCGCTGCCGCATACACGAGTGAATTGACAAAGCGCGTGCAAGGGTTGGTCAGTGAGGAGTAGAATGTCGCACGAAGCGAGCATTTCTCTAGCCGCTCGTTTATTTCCTCGAACTTTTCATACGCCTTTTCCTCGCGCCGGAATGCCTTTACGACCTTCTCCCCGCTTATCATCTCGTCGATGTATGCGGTCTGCTCGCCGAGCGTTTCCGAGCGCACTTTGAACATACTGTAGGTATGGGTCGAGATAAAACGCGCCACCAACAGCGATACCGGGGTGAGAACTACCACCACAAGCGTTATCCACGGGTCGAGCAGCAGCATGAACACAAGCGTTCCGAGAATGGTGACTATCCCCGTGAAAAGCTGTGAAAATCCCAGCAGCAGGCCGTCCGCAAAGGTGTCGGCATCCGATATCACGCGGCTGACGATATCCCCGACGCTGTGCTTGTCGAGATACGACAGCGGGAGCTCCTCGATCTTGCGGAAGGCGTCATTGCGGATGTCGCGCACGGTGTTGAACGCGACGCGGTTGTTTATCACGCCCATCAGCCACTGCAGCAGCGCAGTTACTCCCGCCACGGCTCCCGCCTGTATCAGATACAGCGCGATAGTGCCGAGGTCGAGCCTGCCGCCGGAAAATGCCGGGATAAGCAGGTCTATCGCCTTGCCTATTACCATCGGGATAACGAGGCTCCCCGCGACGGAAAGCGCCGCGAGCAGCATTGACAGCAGCATCAGCCAGATATACCTTTTTATATAGCGCAGGATCCTGCGCAGTGTGCCCTTGCTTTGCTTCATACCGCCTCGCCCCCCTCCTTACGGAACTGCGAGTCGTATATCTCACGATAAACCGCACAGCTTTCGAGCAGCTCGGAATGCGTCCCGATTCCGACCGCGTGCCCGTCGTCCAGCACGATTATCTTGTCAGCGTGCATTATCGAAGAGGTCCGCTGCGACACAATAAATACCGTAGTGTCTTTAAGGGCGCGCAAAGCCTTTCGCAGAGCGGCATCGGTGGCAAAATCGAGCGCGGAGGAGCTGTCGTCGAGTATCAGTATCTCGGGAGAACCCACCAGCGCCCGCGCAATGGTAAGCCGCTGCTTCTGCCCGCCGGAAAGGTTCCCGCCGCCCTGGGTTATCCCGCAGTCGAGGCCGTTTTCCTTTTTGGCGATGATATCGCTTGCCTGCGCCGTTTCAAGCGCGCGGGATATCTCCGCGTCGTCGGCATTCTCGTCCCGCCAGCGCATATTCTCGCGTATCGTACCCTTGAACAGCACGGCCTTCTGCGGAACGACCCCGACAAGGCCTCGGAGTGCATCAAGCGTGTAATCCTTCGCATTTATGCCGTTGATGTAAACATCGCCCGCAGAAGCATCGTAGAAGCGCGGTATCATATTCACGAGCGTGGATTTACCCGAGCCGGTACCGCCGATAATTCCCACTACGGAGCCCTTTTCCGCCGCAAACGTTATGTCAGTGAGGGAGTTTTCCGACGCGCCGCGGTAACGCATATCGACGTGGCGGAATTCCACCGCGTATTTGTAGCCCGCAAAGCCCGCCGTTTCGGTGCCTCCCTGCATTCCCTCGCCGCCGTCAAGCACCGACTGAATGCGTTTCGCACAGGCAGCGGCCTTGGTTATCGTGATTATCAGCCCCGCAAGCTTGATGAGCTCGACAAGTATCTGCGACATATAGTTGTACAGCGCGACGACCTGCCCCTGCGTGAGAGTGCCGTTGTCAACAAGCACCGCGCCATTGTATATCAGCAGGATTATCGCCAGATTGATAAGCGCAAAAGTCAGCGGATTCATCAACGCGGAAATGCGCCCCGCGGTCTTCTGCTGCTTCGTGAGCTGCTCGTTCTCGGTGCGGAATTTCCCGACCTCACTGTCCTCGATACAGAACGCGCGTATCACTCTCGCACCGCTGAGATTTTCCCTTGTGCGGCGCAGAAGCCGGTCGAGGCCGGCGCGGACTTTCCCGTAAAGCGGCATACCCGCAAGCATTATGCCGAGCACTACCGCCGACAGCACCGGTATCGCCACTGCGAATATCAGCGCGGAGCTTACATCTATCGTGAACGCCATTATCATCGCGCCGAACACGATGAACGGTGAGCGCAGCAGCAGCCGCAGCGTCATATTCACGCCCGTCTGCACCTGACTCAGGTCGCTCGTCATACGGGTCATCAGTGTGGACGTGCCCATTTCGTCAAGGTCGGCATAGGAGAGGCTCTGTATATGCCTGAACAGCGCGTTCCCGACGGTTTTAGAGAAGCCGGTGGCGGCTCTGGCGGCGAAGAACTGCGCCGTTATCGAGAAAGCGAGCCCGGTAAGCCCGAGCCCCACGAGCAGTATGCACATCACAATGACGTGGCTCTTGTCGCCGCCGGCAATGCCGTTGTCGATGATATCGGCGACCACGAGCGGCACGAACAGCTCAAGGACTGCCTCGATACATTTGAACAGCGGGGCAAGGACAGTCTCCTTCATATACCCCGCTGTGAGATATTTTAATAGCTTTTTCAAGATCTTCCTCCGAGAGATTTTAAGATGATTGAGAATGGGGGCTTTGCCCCCTGTGACCCCCACGAGGGGCTGACAGCCGCCCCTCGACCCGGCGGCGGGAAAGGTTTCTGCGGGCAACAAGTATGTCGATGATCACCCGCCCTGTACTTCCGGGTCTGAACATATAGCAGAGAGTTGTCAGAGCGGCAGAAATTATTAGTCTGCACTCGGCATTTGAGTAAATCGCCGCCTGCCGGAGAGTTTGGGATTTGTACATGCTCCGGCGGCGGATCGGGTCCAGCGTCACGCTGGCGCAAGAGAGTCAAGGGAGGGCGACGTCAGCCCTTCCTTGCGGGGGTCAGGGGGTCAATGCAGGAAGCATTGAAGTGTTTGCCCAGACCGCCGCATGGAGGCGGCGCTAAAAGGCAAACACCAAGAGCCCCCTTCTGTACCTCTCAGCTCTCTGCTTCTTTCTCTTTCCCGTCGCCCCACTTATAGCCAAATCCCCAGACTGTCTGAATATACCTGGGTGCGGAGGGGTCATCCTCTATCTTCATTCTTATGCGGCGGATATTGACATCCACTATCTTATCGTCGCCGTAGTAGCCCTCGCCCCATATCTTATTGAGCAGGGTGCGGCGGTCAATGGCGTTGCCGTCGCTGCGGATAAAAAACTCGATAATATGATACTCGACCTGCGTGATATCGAGCGGAACGCCGTTTTTGGTGATACGGCGGCTTTTGAGGTCAACCCTGAACGGCCCGGACACGAGCTCGCTTTCGGATTCCTCGGCTGTGCGGGAAATACTCACGCGGCGATAGATAGCGTCAACGCGGGCGATGAGCTCCGACGGCGAGAACGGCTTTGTAACATAATCGTCCGCTCCCATCATAAGGCAGTTCACCTTGTCCATTTCCTGGCTTTTTGCGGAGAGCATGATTATGCCGATAGTGCTGCTCTCGCCGCGCAGGAACCTGCAAACCTGCGTCCCGTCCATACCGGGCATCATTATATCCAGCAGCGCCACATCGAAGCGCTTGCCGCTTTTCCACGCTTCTATGGCTTTTTCGCCGCTGTCAACGTCGTACACGTCGTAGCCAGACCTGCGGAGGTGGATAACTACGAAGTCGCGGATAGCGTCCTCATCCTCACATACAAGAATTCTTTTTTCTTCCATATAGTTCTCCCTTGATTGGCTGATAAGGTATGGTTGATCTTCGGATCTTTCATCCCGTCAAAACGGCGGGATCTCCGGACATTCGGTATAAGCGCCGGAAACTACAGCAAACAGAACATCTCGTGGAGCTCCTGCTCCGTCGGTGCGCGGGAACCCGTCCCGAGCTTTGCGTAATACGAATAGCCGGTATTGTCACTCATGCCGAGATAGACAAACTCCCTGCCCGAATATTTGTCGGTATTGCCCTCGGCAGCAGTGTACAGCGTCATGAGCACTTCCTCGGGCATATCATCGACCTCGTTGTAACGGTTGAAGCGGACGGTCATATCGGAGATAGAGACCGCGGCGGTAACGAAGCTTCCCCATTTCTCGGGGAAAACGAGCATATAGTCGCCCTTTGTGCCGAGGAAGCTGCGCAGCTTGACTTCTTTATAAGTTCCCGCCCTGTCGAGCGAATACCACACGGTAGCGCTGACCTTTTCCGCATCGGGAAGATCCACATAGTCCGAGAACGGCTGTGTCTCGGGGATCTCGATAAGCCCGTCCCCGTCGATGTCCATACACGGGACATACGGGGTGTAGGTGTTTTCGAGGCGGTAGATATTATCGGGACCGAGCACGGGCGACAGGTAGGAGAAGCCGGGGGTGCATATAACGGCGTCTGTGCCGAAGGAGCCGTCCGAGAATGCGTAGTCGATGAATACCGCTGTGGTGTTCTTTTCATCGAATGCGCCGCAGACAACGTCCTTTATTCCCGCAAAGCCGCTGTTCAGGCGCGTTTTGGCGATCTGGCCGAAGCCTTCACCGCTGCTGCCGTAAATTCCCGCCACGGAGCTTCCCGCAGTACGGTCGTTGGTAATGGTGAATACATCGAGCACGCCGTCGCCGTTCGCGTCAAATACGTCCATAAAGATGTTTCTGACGTTTACAAGCTCCTCGGGGATGCCGTCCTTGTAGGCCATGATGCTGGTGTAGTGATCGGTGGAGTTCTGCACAAGGTAGGTGACGATGATGTTGATGCTGTCACCGCCGAGATCCTCAAAGCGGACGCTGTCCACCTCACTGCCCGAAGCTGCGAAGTCGTACACCGATACCCACGTTCCGTTCTGCTTATCGAGAAAATTCATACGCAGCGAAGAGCCGTCGGAGATGTTCGGGGTCTCGTAGAACACGATAGCCTCGTCGGTAGGCTCGTTGTCAAGGTCAGTTACGACAAACGCGCTGCGGTACTGGCCGCTTCTCGGGTATTTCAGGATAATATCGCTGTTGGTGAAGCTGCGCAGTGCCTCGTATATCTCAGTCTGCTCGCCGTCAAGCCTCGGAGGGCTGAGAAGCTCCTCGACCGAAGCGGTCGAACAGCCGCAGAGGGTGATAAGCAGCACTGCGGCCGGTATTGTTTTTCTGATTTTCAGCCCTTTCACCGCCTTGTTGAGAGTGTTTTTTATATTATACCACATCGGGAGAATTATTTCAAGTGGGAGTTGCGCGGTCGGAAGGATTTGTGCTTTTCTTCCTTCGGCTTGGCAATTATACAGCGGACAGCGGCAATCAGCCGAAGAAAGGAAAAGAATGCTGCCCAATGATCAGCGCAGGGTGCATTGAATGTTTGCTCAGACCGCCGCACGGATGCGTCGCTAAAAGGCAAACTCCGTGAACTCTGCCTCTCTCTCACATCTCTGTAGAAATGTCTTGCATTTTGGCAGATATTGTGGTATAATATGATATATCTGCATACATCTTGTAAATGAAATGAAAGGACAGATCGAATGTCACGGATATCCGATTTCAAAAATGACTATATAGGGCTTGAACCGGAGCGCGCCGAGGAGCACATTGAACTCTACGGCTACAACAGCGACACCAAGCTCGACGAGAAAGACAGGCGGTACAATCCCGCGAAGGCCTTCATCAAGCTACGCACATTCCTGATGATAGCGGCGGCGGTGCTGTACATCTGGCACGGCGTGACCGCGGATGACGCTTTCACAGACATACTCGCTGGGTGCGCGCTCGCTATCCTGTGCGGAGTGTTCTGCGCCACCGAGATCATCAAGAATACCCGCTGCGACGAGTATTTCTTCAGGATGAAAGCCCGCTCTAAGACGGAATTCCGCGTGGTGAGGGGCGGCGAGCTCATACAGATACGCAGAGAGCTTATCGTTCCCGACGACATACTTGTACTGAGCGCAGGGGAGAGCGTTCCCGCAGACGCGCACCTGCTCGAGATACACGACCTCACCGTTGACGAGTGCATCTTCACGGGCAGCAAGACCCCGGCAAAGAAGATAACCGGTGCGGACAGCCTCAGCGAAGACCTCAAAAAGAGCTGTATATATAAAGGTACAAAGATAGTGAGCGGCGAGCTTGTCGCGCGCGTGACGGCGACCGGCGTAGATACCCGCTATTTCAAGGAATTCGGCGCTATAAAGGAAAGTGACGAGTATTACACCACAATGGAAAAGACCGTGATGCGCATATCGGACATTTTCACGGCATCCGCTGCGGTAATGCTCATAATCGGCGTATTCGCATTCATACGGGTGAGCGTGGATATCCCCTTTATGGACACCGTGTTCAACACAGCTATGCCCTCGATCGCGTTCGCGATGTGCTTCATACCTGCCGAAACGGCGTCGCTTATGCGGCTTTATTATATAAAAGGCGCGCAAAAGCTCGAAAAACAGGGTATGTGGGTCAAAAATCTCAACACGCTCGAATATATCAACGCCGCAACCTGCATATTGATAGATAAGACGGGTATGGTCACGGAGCGCTCGATGCAGATAGCCGACCGTCTCACCTCGAATTCCGAGATGATGGCGAATATCTCGGTACTCGCTTGTGAGAAGAACTCGGACGACCCGTTCGACAGGGCGATAATCCTGAGCGCCACAATGGGAGGCAGCGACGCCTCGGCTCTGATGAACAACAAGCTGCTGAAAGCCTTCCCGTTCGACGAGAACGAGGGCGGATCGGGCAACCTGTGGCTCGTGGGCGGCGCAAAGCTGCTGTGTATAAAGGGTTCCCCGGAAAAGATACTGCCGCTGTGCGATGTGCCGATAGATATGCTCTACACCGTGCAGAACAAGCAGACAGCATACGGAAAGCAGGGCTATGACGTGCTCGTGGTGGCGTATGTAAGGCTCACCGACGATATGCCCGTCCCGAACAGGCTTTGTGAAGCGCATTACAGCTTTATGGGGCTGCTCGCGTTCGAGAACCAGACAAAGGATTACGTTCCGGCCGCGGTGCTCAACTGCCGCAAGACCGGTGCCCGCGTGATAATGACTACCGGCGACAGCGCCGAGACCGCACTCGCGGTGGCTTCCAAGATAGGATTAAAGGGAAATACCGTCATAACGGGCGATATGCTCGCAGATGATCAGCCGCTCGACCTTTCGGATGTGTGCGCGTTTGCCCGCATAACCGCCGACATGAAACCGCAGATAATCCGCCGCTTGCAGGCGGATGGCGAGGTCGTGATGATAACGGGCGATACCGCTTCGGACAGCGACCTGCTCGAGCTTGCGGACATCGGTATCGCGGCGGCGGGACACGTTGCGGGTGCGGCGTTCGAGGAATGCGATGTTGCGGTGCAGAGCGATACGCTCGAGACCGTTACCGACATACTGACTTCCTCGCGGCAGATACACCTTAACGTGAAGCGGTGTATTTCCGCGGCAATAACCGCACTTATTACAATGATAGTGTTCGCGCTGTTCGACCTCGCAATAGGGGAAGGGTTCATCATATCGCCCGTGCTCGCGAGCCTTATCGGGGCTGTGATAGTTCCTGCGGCAGGATTTATGTATTTCGAGAACACCGCCGACAGGAAGGATCTCACCGAGCCGTCGGTCTATATCGGCCGCGGGAAGCTCCGCAAACGCTTCTTCATACGGCCGCTGCTGCAGGCGGTGGGACTTGCTCTCGCTGAAATAATCTACTTCCTGATATCGTCGGGCGCGGGCAATACGAACGCCGAGAACGCGGGAACGATGCTTGAGCTGTCACGCAGCGGCTTCCTGCTGGTATTCGTGTTCGGGCTTATGCTGACGAGCCTGATGAATGTCGGGCGCCACGGCATTATCGACGCGCTTCGCACAAAGCAGACCTTTGCGTGGCTCACGGCGGGCATCACACTGGCATTCTCGCTCGTGATCGTGTTCGTTCCCGGAGTGAACACATTCTTCGGCCTGCGGGCACCGGATATAATGTCGCTTATCATCTCACTTGTGATAACGACGGTGCTGCAGATCCCGGCGGAGATAATACGGGCGACCGCATCAAAGATAAAAGAACAGAAGGAACAGGAGAAATAACATGCAGTATTTGCTTGCGGTGCTGTACGGACTTGTGTTCGGCATCGCCAATATAATCCCGGGCGTATCGGGCGGTACAATGCTCGTTGTATTCGGGTGCTATGACAAGGTATGCGGCGCTCTGACGCTCAATTTCAAGGAGATAAAGAAGAACATCATCTTTCTGATATTCTTCGGTATAGGTGCCGCGGGAGGTATATTCGGGTTCGCGTTCGTGATAACGTGGCTGTTCAACAACTTCCCCACCGAAACGTATATGTTCTTCATCGGGCTTATCGTGGGCGGCATACCGCTTATTATACGCAACGCCACCGTCAGGAACAAGTTCAGGCCGCTCTGCCTGATACCGTTTGTTCTTGCTCTTGCGCTTGTAGTCGGGCTTGCGATACTCAAACAGACCACCGGCGAGAATGCGACAGCTGCGGAATACACGGGATTTCTCTCGATGCTCGTGTTCTTCGGAGCGACATTCGTTGCCGCGGTGGCAATGATAATCCCCGGAGTGTCCGGCTCATTCATAATGGTGCTGTTCGGCACCTATCAGCCTGTGATCGCGGCAATAAAGTCGATGAACTTCGCTATACTGATACCCACGGCACTCGGAGCTATCCTCGGACTTGTGCTCGGAGCGCGTCTTATCACGTTTTTGCTGAATAAATTCCGGCTTATGGTATTTTCCGCGATACTCGGACTTGTCGCCGGGTCGATATATGCCATTTTCCCGCCCGGCTTCGGGCTCAATTCCGACACTATGATCGGCGCGGCAGCACTTATACTCGGATGCGGGATATCTTACATCGTCGGTAAGAAGACTAAAGTGGAAACGGAAGAAAAAATATAAGAGACGGTTCTCTTATTACTGCGTGTCAAGACAGTCTGTTCAGCGGCGCTTACGCGCTGTCTTTCCAGACAGGAGCCCCCATAGCTGTTGCCTCTGTGCCTCTGTACCTCTGTGCTCTCTCTGTGCGCTCTCTGCAACTTTCTCACAAAAATCTCTGATAAAGTCTTGACAAATGGGTCGGGATGGTGTATAATAATTGACAGAGTATGACCGGATTGACAGATCCGGTCATAATTGTTTGTTAAAGGAGATGGGTGCGACGGCGGAGAAGGGCTCAAAAACGGAGGAACTTGCGCGCGCGGCGGTAATGCCGATAATCGAGCGGTACGGACTGAGATTGTGGGACGTATGCTTCGAGAAAGAGGGCGCAATGTGGTATCTGCGGATACTCATAGATAAAGACGGCGGGATCGACAGCGATGAATGTGAAAAGATCTCGGCGCCGATAAATGCCGCAATGGACAAACAGGACTTCATTAAAAACGTCGATATCCTTGAAGTGGGCTCGCCGGGACTTACAAAGAAGCTGAGGCTGCCCGAACACTTCCGCGCCTGCATCGGCGAACGGGTGCGCGTGACGAAGCGCGACAAGAAGGGCAAGGAGTTCAGCATATATGGCACCCTTAACGCATACGACGAGGCAGGCGGCACAATAACGCTCGAAGAAAACGGCGAACAGACCGTGCTTGCGCTCGCGGAATGCGTAAAAGTGAACTCGGATCTATTTTGACAGGAGGAACAACGGAAAATGGCTAAAAATACGGCAGAGCTTATGGAAGCTCTCACCTTGCTCGCCAAAGAAAAAGGCATGAGCGAGGATACACTTATAGAGAAGATACAGGCAGCTCTCGTGATAGCGATAAAGAAAGACTATCCGAAAAGCGAAAATATAAAATTCGATATAGATGTAACAAAAGGAAAATTCGATGTCTCGATACTCAAAAACGTGGTCGGGGAAGTCGAAGATCCCGCAAACGAGATATCCCTTGAAGAAGCCCAGACGATCAGCAAGCGCCTCAGCCTCGGTGATATCTGCCCGATAAAGCTCGATACAAAGCATTTCGGTCGTATCGCGGCACAGACGGCAAAGCAGGTCATAAAACAGGGCATAAAGGAAGTCGAGCGCGAACAGCTCGTGGCACAGTGGGGAGACCTCCAGAACAAGGCTATCTCCGCAGAGGTAAAGAAGATCGAGACAGGCACGCTCAACGCGCTGGTCAGCGTAAACGGCACCGAAGTGCTGCTGTTCAGGAGCGATCAGATACCGGGTGAGGAACTGCACGAGGGCGACATCGTAAAAGTGTATGTCTCCGGCGTGTCCTCGGCGGACAGACGCCCGACACTGCGCGTTTCGAGAGTTCACCGCGACCTTATAAAGAGGCTGTTTGAGCTGGAAGTTCCCGAGATAGCGGACGGCACCGTGGAAATAAAGTCGGTGAGCCGTGAACCCGGCTCCAGAAGCAAGATAGCTGTGATAAGCACCAACGAGAACGTTGACCCGCTGGGCGCGTGCATAGGCCCGCAGAGAAGCCGTATCACAAAGGTGTGCGAGGAACTGCGCGGCGAGAAGATAGACGTTGTGCTGTACAGCGACGACCCGAAGGAGTTCATAAAGCAGTCCCTCAAACCCGCCAACGTTATCAGCGTGGATATCCCCGACGAGGAGATAAAGGCCTGTTCGGTGGTGGTTCCCGACAACCAGCTCTCGCTCGCTATCGGCAACAAGGGTCAGAACGCAAAGCTTGCGGTAAGACTGACAGGCTACAAAATAGACATCAAGCCGGAGAGCGGATTTTTTGAGGGCTGATGCCCCTTGCACGGAAACGGAGATAAGCGCATAGAATGGGAAAAAATGTACCTCTGAGGAAATGTCTCGGGTGTGATGAGATGCTCGGGAAGAAAGGCCTCTTACGGATAGTCCGCACAAAGGACGGCGCGATATCGCTCGACCCGACCGGAAAAATGTCCGGCAGAGGCGCGTATATCTGCCGCGACGCGGAGTGCTTCGAGAAGGCAAGGAAGCGCAAAAGCCTCGAAAGGGCGCTGAAATGCGCAATACCGGCGGAGATATACGACAGTCTGAAGGAGCAGATACCGAATGAGTAAAACACTGTCAACGATAGGTCTTTGCAGACGCGCGGGAAAGCTGATATACGGCTTCGACGCGGTGGTTGAGGCGGTAAAGCCGCCGGACAGTAAGGTCAGCGGAGTGCTGGTCACATCCGACCTTTCGGAGAAGACAAAAAAGGAAATAAGATATGAGTGCGGTAAGGCGGAGGTTCCCGTAACGGAGCTGCCCGAAACGCTCGACGATATAAAACAGGTCATAGGCAAAAGAACGGGCGTTCTTGCAGTCCTCGACGACGGACTGTACAAGTCGGTCGTCGGTTCGATACTTTAATTACCGGGGGAAATCGAATGGCAGTAAAAGAGCAGAAATGCAAAATAAAAGACGCGGCAAAGGATCTTGGGCTTTCCGCGAACGATATAATCGCGATATTGAAGGAGCGCACGGGCGAAGAAAAGAAGGCCGCCGCATCTATAACGCTGGGTGAAATGAACCTCGTCCTCGAGCATATCTCGCAGGCGCACCAGGTAAACAGCTTTGACACGTACTTCGCGACCGCAGGCACCAAGGCGGAAAAGAAGCCTGCAAAGGCCAAAGCCGCCGACAAGCCCGAAAAGGAGAAGGCGCCCGATAAGCCCGAAAAGGAGAAGGCACCCGACAAGCCCGAAAAGGAGAAGGCATCCGATAAGCCCACAAAGGCTGCGGAGGCAAAGAAGCCCGCAAAGGAGAAGCCGGCCGAGAAGGCTGCGGATAAGCCCGAGAAGGAGAAGGTGCCCGCCGAGACCAGAAAACCGGCAGCTCCCGAGAAGATTCCCGAGAAAGCGCCGGAGAAGGCTCCCGCAAAGCAGCCCGAAAAGCCGCAGGAGAAGCCCGCGGCAGCTACGGAAAGACCGAAATACGGCAAGCCGGACAACTTCAGGCAGCCCAAGAAGCCCGAAGAAAAGCCCGTCAAGCCCGAGAATAAACCCGAGGCCAAGCCAGAAAAGCGCCCCGCAAAGGAAAAGCTCGTTCCGCGCAATATGGAGGCTAAGGTCGATCTCAGCACGGTCAAGACCAACGAGCCGCCCAAGGCTAAGGTAAAGGGCGAGGCGGTACAGCGCGGCGAGGTAGTTACCAAGCGCGTGGATACCCGCGGAAGCTACGTCGATCTCGACAAGTACAACGAGCGCTACGAGACCATGGCTTCACAGAAGCACGGCGAAGGCAGGGATGAAGGCTTCTCGTCCAAGAAGCAGAAGATAAACCAGAAGTCCCAGCAGAAGAATACCGGCAAGTTCGGCGGCAAGAACCGCGAGACCGAGGCACAGAAGCTCAAGCGTCTGGAGCTCGAGCGCGCAAGAAAGCAGCAGCTCAAGGTCCAGATACCCGACGAGATAGTTGTCTCCGAGCTCGCACAGAGACTGAAAGTTACAGCCACCGAGGTCATCAAGAGACTTATGATGCTCGGCGAGATGTGTACCATAAATCAGGTCATAGACTTCGATACCGCATCGCTCGTTGCCGAGGAGCTCGGCGCGAAGGTCGAGAAGGAAGTCGTTGTCACCATAGAGGAGCGCCTCTTTGAGGAAGCCGAGGACAAGGAAGAAGACCTCAAGCCCCGTCCTCCTGTCGTTGTCGTTATGGGTCACGTTGACCACGGCAAGACGTCGCTTCTCGACGCCATAAGACACTCCAACGTGACCGACACC
>JAEEGL016739768.1_pt1 | contig 22018 bp, 3 predicted proteins | sample 9134231 | NCBI WGS metagenome assembly JAEEGL01 (sample SAMN16246548, study PRJNA631951) | gut metagenome | biome: gut microbiome; feature: rumen; material: fiber-attached | host: Bos | place: Iran: Karaj | collected 2018-10 | reverse complement strand
TAGAAGTAATTGATGGTCTTGATAGATTTGATACCAGGAAAGTATGGGACTTTGCTGACATGTTTGCTGGATGTTCAACTTTTACCACATTAGATTTGAGGGCATTTGATATTGCGTACAAATCTTCTTATGGTAGCATTAATATGAGAGGTATGTTTGATGATTGTACAAGTCTTACCCAAATCAAATTTGATAGAGATAAATTTGATACTTCTGAGGTTGGAGATATGTACTATATGTTCAGAAATTGTACGAGCCTCGTAAATCTCGACTTGTCATTCTTCAAAACTCCAAAATTAAGTGCTGCATATAAAATGTTTGAAGGATGCAGCAGTTTAGAAAAACTCGATATCAGTAATATGAGTACTGAGCGTTTTCCAGATTATATTTATCCGCGCGTTTGTCCTAACGATCAAATGTTCGCTGGAACTAACAATCTTAAAGAGATAGTATTAGGACCCAAATTCGCGGTACACTGGAAACCAATCTTATCAAACTACACTTTAGATCAAGTAGCGCTGGAGGATCCACCTGTCGACAATCACTATACCGGAAAGTGGATAAGACAAGATGGACTTGCAGGCCCATATGCCGCAGAAGAACTGGTTGAGAACTATACAGCTGATATGGCCGGAACATGGGTATGGCAAGAGCAGCCTGGTTATAAGATCAAATTTGTTCCAGAAAGTGACGAAGCTATAGGCACAATGGAAGACGACCACAGTTTTGTTGACGTGGACTACGTGATCCCTGCGAACAAATTCAGATGGTTTGGCCACGTATTTAGTTACTGGACAGATAATTTCGGAAACAGATATGACTTGCAGGACGATGGCCATGCGATTATCCCTGCTGACACTTTTGAGCCTGAAGATGAGATTATCCTAACGGCACATTTCGAAGCTCTGTCTAATGAGGTAGAAATAGTTGATGGCAAGTTCGGATTCTATCTCAAAGATGGAGAGATGGCTGTATTCAATGACATACCTGCAGGAACAACCTATCGAGTGTGGGAAGAAACACCTGACGGATGGGTGCTCATAAAATGGGTCGATGATTCTGGCGAGATACATGCTAATGAGACCGCAAACGCTAAATTCTGGAATCAATATCGTCCTGGAATAGCGACTACTCAGTTTAACGGCCAGAAGCTAATGGATGAAGTAGCTGCTGAAGCGGATACATTCATGTTTGAACTGAAAGAGGAGGATAATGCAGATAATAAGATTACCATTATTGGTGAAAATGATCAGGATGAAGTAGTAGATCTTCCTTACGTAGTGACAACAGGCCCTGGCGGTAAAGTGCAGTTCCCTACCATTGTCTACTCAGAAGCCGATGTTGGAACTCACATATACACCATCACAGAGTCTGTGCCTGATCCTAAAGACCCTAATATCGATTATGACTCACATACCGAAACGGTGACCGTAGTCGTGTCAAAGGATGAGAATGGAAACGTCACTGCGGTGAAGAGTGAAGACAGCGACGGCATCGTCTTCAAGAACAAGACAAAACCGGGATCACTCACGCTGACCAAACATGGTGTAAACGTGACAGAGACGAACAAAGATGATGTATTCACATTCGAAGTCAAACTATACAACAAAAATAGCAGACCTCTGACCACAGATGAAAACATTATCTGGTATCTCAGCGGGTCGAATGAAAAAAATACGCTCGAGATTACAAACGGAACAGCCACATTAAGATGTAAAGCAGGAGAGACCATCAACATCGATGGACTTCCCGCGGGTACGACATATTCAATTAAAGAGGTTGGAATACCCAGAGGATGGTCTCAGACAGGATATGTTGATGAAGAAGGCACCATCGTTACGAGTCAGACTACCGCAGCGGAATTCACAAATGAATATAACGCTAAAGGACATGGCCAGATCGAAGCCAAGAAGATGCTCGAAAATGCTAATCTCGAGCAGGGTCAGTTCGGATTCTATCTGTATGATGAAAACCACAATCTGATCGAAGGACCTGTATATAACAATGCACCTTTGGGCGACGGTCACACCGCACCAATACTGTTCAGCGTCATCGAATACACATTTGATGATATCGGAGAACACATCTACTATGTAAAAGAGATGATCCCTGAAGAATCAGATGATACTGATGACCATATCAAATATGATAGCCATGAGGAAAGAGTAACAGTTACAGTTTCCGATAGTGGCAAGGGCAAACTCGACGTTGTCGTTTCCTACGATGATGACGGCGCGGTATTCGTTAACGAAGAAGAGCCCGGAAGTCTCAGGATCAACAAGGTCGTAGCCGAAGGTTCGCCTGAAGGAAAAGAATTCAGTTTCAAAGTCACATTCTTTGATGCTGATGGAATCGATACCGGAGACAAAGAATTCGCCTGGATGGCATTTGACAGTGACGACGCTACAGATCCAAGCACTCAGAGAACAGTCAAGTCCGGAGGCACCTTGAAGGTAGTCGGTGGTGGACACATCATTATTTCCGATATCCCGGCAGGCTATACCTACAAAGTAGAAGAACTTGAAACTAAGGGATGGATCGAGACCCACGAAGGAAACGAAGGAACTATCGTAACCGATGAAACTGCCGTTGCGACATTCAGCAATGAGTATAAGGCAACAGGCAATGTGACATTCGATGCCGTTAAATACCTCGAAGGAAAGCCGCTCAGAGACAAGATGTTCGAGTTCGGCGTTTACGACGAAGACAATAATCTTGTTGCAAAGGGCAGAAACGATGCCAACGGAAACGTAACCTTCGACGATATCGAGTACGAATATTCGGATGCCGGCAAGACATACAATTATACGATACGTGAGATCGTAGGAAACCTTCCTGGAATCAGCTATGATAACACGATCTATAATGCTACTGTCACGATTACCGATAACGGTGACGGAACTCTGAATGTCGTAAAAGATGATGACTTTGAACAGAAGACGTTCAGAAACACCTACGAAGCTATAGGCAGCATCACCTTCAAGGGAACTAAGACCCTGAATGGCCGCGAGATCAAAGAGGACGATGTATTTACCTTCGAGGTAAAAGAAGGAGACAAAGTTGTCGCAGCGGCTACCGGAGCTAAAACCGGTGAACACACCGCTAAGATCGAATATCCTACCATCACCTATACATTAGATGACGTAGGAGAACATACATATACCGTAAAGGAAACGACTGAAGATGGAAATGGTATAACAGTTGATACAATTACCTATACCGTAATCGTAAATGTAACCGACAATGGAGATGGTACTCTTAATGTCGAAAAGGTTGACGGAAGCGATGACTACTTCGCTCTCAACTTCGTTAATAACTATGCTGCTAACGGAGACATCACATTCAACGGAACCAAGCAGTTAGACGGAAGACCGCTTGAGGAAGGTGAGAAGTTCGAGTTCACCCTCTACGATGAAGACAAGAATGTTATAGATACTGTAGAGAGCGGTGAAAACGGAGCTATCAGCTTCCCGACACTCCACTATACGCAGGCGGATGACGGTAAAGAGTTCATCTACTACGCTAAGGAGACATCTAAAGACGGAAAGGGTATCACGATAGACACCAGAGAGTACAAGATTACTGTAAACGTAACGGATCTTGGAAACGGCCAACTCGACATAGAGGCTGTAACCGATAAGGAAGGCATTGACGTTCACCACCTTATCTTCGTCAACAAGTATGAAGCTACAGGCACCTTGCCGTTCGAAGGAACCAAGACCCTTGAAGGACGTGAAATGACTGAAGATGACGTATTCACCTTCCAGGTAGTAGATGAAAAGGGCAACACTTGGGAAGTACAGAACGATGCTGACGGTAACATCAATTACCCTGAAATCGAATATGTAAAGAACGGTGAACAGGATGACACAGGATATCATACATACACCATTACCGAGACTACTGAGGATGGAAACGGCATTACCTTCGACACCAATGAATACGTTGTTAACGTAAATGTAAAGGATAACAAAGACGGAACCCTTGATGTTGATGTCAAAGACGGTGCTGACCCGATGGCACTCGACTTCACTAATGAATACAGTGCAGAAGGCGAAATCGACTTCGAGGCTACCAAGGAGCTTCTTGGAAGAGATCTTAAAGAAGAAGAATTCAGATTCGGACTCTATGAGGACGATAAACTCATAAGCATAGCCAAGAACGATGAAGATGGTAACATCTACTTCAGCAAGATCGAATACGATCTTGAAGATGCTGGCAAGACCTATGAGTACGTCATGAAAGAAATCGATGACGAACTTGGCGGAGTATTCTACGATGACAGCGAGTACAAGGTAACCGTTAAAGTCACTGACAACGGCGACGGCACCCTCGATGTCGAAGCAAAGGGCGGCAAGAATGTAGTATTCGTTAACGTATATGATGCGGTAGGAACACTTGAACTTGCTGGAACCAAGACACTCGAAGGACGCGAAATGACCAAGAATGACATCTTCGAATTCACAGTAAGCGAAGACGGTGAAGTCATTCAGACAGTCGAAAACGACAAGGATGGAACAATCGAATTCGAACCGATCGAGTACACCTTAGATGATGTGGGAAGACACACCTACACCGTCAAGGAGACAATCGGAAACGTAAAAGGTATGGTTTACGACGAGACAGAATATACCGTCAAAGTTGAAGTATCAGACAACGAAGACGGAACTCTCGACGTAGAAATCCTTGACAGAAGCGATGATCCTGAGAGCCTCGACTTCGTGAACAGCGACAAGCCAGAAGAACCGCCTAAACCGCCGACAGGCGATACAACCGAGTTCATACCATATATAATGGCAATGGCTGTAAGCGGATTAGCACTGCTCGTGCTGCTCCTCAAGAGGAGAAAAAAAGAGCAAGCATAAAAGCAGTTAAAAAATTAAATAAATAACTGAACCCCTAAAAGCAGCGAGTCGGCAGGCTCGCTGCTTTTGCTGTTGTTATGCGCTAAAAGTTCCGGACTCATACATAAACCTGGAAATCGGCCTTTTATGTATGATATGACTCATACATAAACTTGGAAATCGGCCATCCATGTATGATATGACTCATACATAAACCCCGAAATAGAGCATCTATGGGTGGATCCCCCCTACCCACCCAGCGACTACCCCCCAACGACCCCCTATCCATAAATTTATATAAATATCCAAAAAATGAATAATAATTTGTGCACTAAAACAAATACATGTTGATTATTTGTGGATAATAGAGTATAATATAAAAGATGTATTTTGTTATAAATAGACAGAACTAGAACGTAAATTCAAATAATCCTAATTCGTTACTTTTATTCATTATCCATATGGGGGACATTATGAAAAAATCAAGTAATCACCGATCAAACGCTGGAAGACGTCAATCCTTAAAGCAGTGCCTTATCGTGGTGCTGGCTTTGATGATGGTCTTCCAGTTTAGTATGCCCACATTTAGAAGCGTGGCATATGCTGAAGAAGCTTTGCAGACAGACGATAACCCACCTGCTGCAAACGAGATTGAAGCTCAGGACAACGCAACCATAGAAGGCGATATTCCTGAAAGTACGGAAGAGGAAGCTGAAGAAGCAGACCCTAATGTCAAAGATGCAACACCATCCGACCTTAGAGAAGAGGCTCCGGATGATGCATCTTCCGATGCTTCCGATGATGGCGAGGACCAGTCCGAGTCAAAAAGCTCCGATACTAAAGATACAAAGGCTAAGGATAGCGATAACGCTGGTAAGCAGGAAGCCAAGTCAGAAGATAAGGACAATAGCACAAAAAATCCCGAGCCCACATCTGATTCTGCCGGCAAGACCAGCGCAGAACCCAAAGAAGAAACAGTCGAAAATCCTGAAGACGTTGAAGAAGTGCCATCAGGAGCAGACTACTCAGTCTCCAAAAAGAAAAAGGATCTCGAAGCTGTAATCCTGCAGGGAGACGCTGCCAAAGACGAAGCATCTGCTAAGCAGGCTTTGATAGACGACGCAGGCCTCACTAAGAAGGACGCATCCCGCATTGCTGAAGAGATTTTTGACGCGGCGAAAGACGCAAATAATGCGAAGAAATCCACCAGAAGCGACGCAGAGGATAACCCTTCCACCGAAGGAGCCAAAATCGATTACGTCACAGCGGTTTGGCAGACCGAGGATACCGTGGATAATGGCGATGATGGATTGCTTTTCTTAAGACCCTCTGACGACAGCAAGCAGAGCGTAAGAATCAGGATAAACTACAGCCTTACAGGAGACGCTCCCTATCAGGCGGGAAACGTTACCATAACCATACCCGGGGACTTGTTCAAGGACAGAGATGGCAACCCGATTGGAAAACTTTTGATTCCCTATGCAGAGAATCCATCCACCCAGGGCGCATACAACTGGAAAAAAGAAGGCGATAACTACATCCTTACAAACAACAATCCGTTGAACAGATCCACCGTCGGATATGTTGAGTTTGATATAACTGGAATCCATCCTCATGAGATAGAGGACATGGCAATAACAGATGAGTTCCAGGCCCTCGTGCAGGTAGTAGCCAATAACGGCAAGACCATCTCGCTCCATTCCAACCCTCTGACCGCTCAGATGGATACAAAGGCTAACATTTCCAGAGTTACGAAGAACGTGTCTGGAGAGCCTGCAATCGGCTCAGTATCCAGCATACCTGAGGGCATGGAGAGCGAATCAGGCAAATACGTAATCGTAAACTGGTACGTGACCGTACAGAACAACGCAAATACGGAGTATAAGCTGGACTACGTGGATTACATCCCGTCGTCCGAACGCTATACTGGCTTTGTTGTGGGAGCGACATCCGATGATCCTAAGACCCTTACCGAGGACAATGTTTATCACGGACATAAGACCAATTCGCTGATCACATATACAGTCCAGACGGCTTACCCCATAGAGCAGTTTGAAAAAAATAACGAATATACTTTCCATAATAATATAGCATTCACCATAACAGAGGATGATAGCGGTGCGACCGGCACGAAGAACGCATCTGCCACATGTAAGTGGAGATACGAGCAGAACACAACATCGAACGCTGGTACCCATTTCAAACTGTACAAGAACGGAAACGACGGCAAAGACGGGGACAACCTGACAAACCGCGTAAGTTCTTCACCGAGAAGTGACCTGCATCTTTCTTCAAATGACTGGTACGGCATATACGCATCGGCTTTAAACGATATGCTGAAGATCCACGATGACGAAGGTGAAAATGGATATTATGATATCTCATACACAATAAATACCAGCGGATACACCATGCCATGGATGCTTGATAATGCAGCATATGGTGAGGATGGGGCAGATACTCCTAATAAGGCAGCAAACTATACAGTACCTGTCACTATGACCACGAAAGACTGGGGAATAAGCTTTAACAGAAGCGGAGCCAAACTCAACGTACTTGATGACTATAAATACGTATCAGTAGAATTCCCCGCCGACCCTTATGTATATAAAGGCAAGGCTAACAAGATAAATGATGACGGTACTTTTGGCGCAAAAAATTACTATGACGGAACCTTCACCTACACAAAGGATAACGACAGAACCAACTGGCCCGATATAGAACTCCAGATCAAGAGATCAGGAGAATGGGAACACTGGGCAACGGCCAGCTGGAAGAGCGGCTCTTTCATAGCAACACTTGCGGACGATACTACTCAGGAAGACAGAGTTATCGCGGTTCCCGACGATACAGAGTGCATAAGGACTGTCGTAAAGAACGAGAATACAGCAACCGAGGGCAAGACCATAACTCAGGCAGCCATCGATTATGATGTGCGTGTAGTAGTAGGGTTGAGGACGACGAATAGCATGATCGATAAGATCAATAATGCTTTTGCGTCTTCCAAAACACCCAAATTCTACGTATATAACAGAGCTAACTTAACTGCAGTCAAGGGTGGAAGTGCGGACAAACTCATAGATCTCGGCACTGAGAACTATTCACCTAACAGCGCAAATAACAGAGACGGATATGACCTGATAGCAGGCTACAGCGAAGATGTAAAGGTGATACCCTCAAAGCAATCCAGCTTTGATCCTGAAATGGATTGGAACACAGGAAATAACAAGGTCATCATCCACTACAGCGCTAAGGTTGAGGAAAGAACATATATCAACTCCAAGGCTGCATACGAAGAAGCACTCGAAACAGGTACGATAGATGGCGAGACACATGCCATTTGGAGAGACCTCCTTCCAGAGGGAGTAAGTCCGGTACTTGGGACGATAAAGCTAAGAGAGGATGACAGCATTGCTGATATCAAGACGATTCCCGATTACAAGGGTTCAGGAAGGACGCTCCTTATAGTTGAGGCGAATCTGACACCTCATCCTACTACGTATAAAGAGAACAATATCACATATTTCATGGACGCTCCAAGCATTTCCTTCGAAGGAGAGATATACCTTAACGGCGTGAGAAATGGATATCTGGACGATCCTATACATAATGTGATCTCATTTGAGAGCGACAACGACACTCTAGGTACGGTGACGGGTTACATGGGAGAACCCGATGATCCAAGAAGCAATAATAACGACATTACAAGAATAGCGTTTGCATCAGATAAAGAAAAGGATGCCATGACGGATCTTGATCCTGATCGTGACACCCCTAGTTTCGTATACGCAGGATGCAACACCACAATCGACATTCCGGGAGCAGCTATTACTGGTCTTGACAAAAAGGTCATGGTAAACAATGATGAGAACTGGTCGACAGGAATTTACGGCAAGAACCCTGATGGAAACAGAAGGGACGTCTATGCCGGAGGGCCATATTCTTACAGACTTTCATACATGCCTCAGGCAGAAAACACACGTGTCAAAGACATCATCTTATTCGATTCACTGGAGAACTATTATCCAAATGGAGATGATGAGGATTGTGATGAAGAATTCAGATTCAAAGGGACGCTGAGAAGTGTTGACGTAAGATATCTGAAGAACAGGGGATGCGACCCCGTAATCTACTACTATACAGGAGAGGAAGCACTCGATCTCACAGAAGGTTATATTGAAGGCGAAAATCTCGGAAATATGGATCTTGAGAGCGACATCTGGGTAAAGGCTGCAGACTATGACGGACCTCTCAATGCTGTAAAAGCTGTAGCAATCGACGCATCCAAGGATAAGGACGGAAATGATTTCGTTCTGGATGCAGATGAGAACGTATATGCAATCATCAATATGACAGCTCCGACCATAGACGAAAATGGCAATCTTAGAGATAGTTACGGTGAGAATTTTGAAGACGATCCGCATGCGTATAATGACGTGTATTGCTTAGGGACCACAGAGGATACGGCTACAGGACAGACTAGTCGCGGCCTGATGCATAATTCTTACACCAAGGTAGGCATCAAGAGCTACGATCTCTCTATCGAAAAATACTGGGACGATGACAATGACCGCGATGGACTGCGCACTGAAAACGTCACGATCGATCTTATGGCCGATGGTGAGAAGGTAGACGAGGTGACCCTGCCTGATCCCAAGGGATACATGGATCATACATTCAATAATCTTCCCTATATTGATGAAGACGGTAATGTGATACATTACACGTTTAAAGAGGAGAACATACCTGAAGGTTATACCGCAAGCATCCAGTGTTCTGACAACAGGTATGTACTGATCAACAAGCATGTTCCTGAAAAAATCACCATAGAGGGTGAGAAGCAATGGGTTGGAGATACTGAAGGCTCAAGACCTGAAAGCATCAAGATAAATCTCTATGCTGATGGCGAGAAAATCCAGCAAAAAACCGTATCTCCCAATTCTTCCGGAATGTGGACATACTCATTTACCGACCTCAATAAATATGCGGATGGAGGGAATGAGATAGAGTACACTGTGGACGAAGAGATGGAAGGCAAGCTGGCTTCGTACGAGGGCGATATAGATGGTTATGATATTACGAATACCTATCATCCTTACGGGGATTTAAAAGTGTCCAAGACCGTAAGTCAGGTAACGCCCCAGGCAGAAGATAAAACCTTTACCTTCGGATTTGAGTTCACCAGAACGGAAACAGATGAAAACGAAGTGGTATCGACCGTTCCTACCGGAAAGGCCTTCGAATACGATGTACTTGATAAGGAAGACAATGTAATCGACGGACTTAGCGGCTATATATCCACAGGTCAGACGATTGAAATAAAGGGCGGTCAGTCCATCCTCGTTAAAGATGTAGATGAATACATCAACTACAGAATATATGAGGAAGATACGGCTGGCTTCGAACACGTAACAGCTTCCGACGTCAGTGGTAAAATAAAGCCTAACAAAACAGAAGAAGTTGAATTCATCAATAAGTACAACACAGAAGGAAGCGTAGAGTTCAAAGCAAGAAAAGAACTTACGGGTCACGAACTCTACAGATACAAGTTCCATTATAAAGTATTCCTTCTTGAAGAGGACAGTAATGGTAAAATCAGAGAGACCCTGATCAGGACCGCTTCAAACGATAGCCCCGATGAGGTAACCACAGAGGATGGAGTTATGACTTCCTCTGCCCCGATCAACCTCTGCACGCTCCACTATGGTATTCATGATAACGATATGACATACACTTACCGTATAGAGGAGACCATAGGCAGGGGTAACCGGGAAGATGAGGAACGCGCAGTAAATGAAGACGGCGTTTCATATGCTGATGCGACACCCGAGGAGAGAGCAGCTGGCGGTTTCAAACTTGACGGATATATCTACGACACGACGTCATACTATGTCACAGTGGATGTCACGGATAATGGTGACGGAACCATGACATGCGACGCGGTTTATACAGATAATGACGGCAATCCTTTAGATGAGGGCGTAGTTCCTTTGTTCAAGAATACTTACGAAGCTAAGGGCGACCTTACCATGCGCGCGTGGAAGGATCTCAAGGGCAGGAAACTCACAGAAGAAGAGTTCGAATTCGAACTGAGCGGTCCCTATGTAGTGAATGAGAACGGATTGGTCGAACTTGCCGGAGACGCTTTGAATGAGACCGCAAAGAACGGCGACAGCAGCGTCGTGACCTTTGAACCAATAAGCTTCGATCAGACAGACGTAGGCAAGACTTACTACTTTGCGATCAAAGAGGTCATTCCTGCTGAAGAGGACGCGGATCCGACCGTAAACTATAACGATAAGGTGTATGGCTATAAAGTTACAGTCACTGATAATGGAGACGGCACTCTGTCGTTCGATCAGGTGGCAGCCATTCCTGTAGACTCTGAAGGAAACCAGGTAGTGCAGGATGAGAACGGCAACTTCACGATCGCCGCGTGGGCGGACGAAGATGCTGACATACCGGTATTCACCAACACACTGAAGCCCGGTTCACTGGCTGTGTCAAAATACGTGACGAATCCCGATGAGGCTGATCCTGATCAGCAGTTCCACTTCTTCGTCAGACTGATAGGAGAGGGCATTGACGACGGTTCGTTTGGTTATACGCTGTCAGCGGCTGAAGAAGAAGCAGATCCCGAACCCGGTGACCCTTATCCGGAACCGGATCCTTATGATCCCGGTGACCAATATAAAGATAGCGACGAGCCGATAGAAGATGAAGAAGTAGAAGAAGCAGAAGCCAAAGAGTACGACGAAGCAGTCGACTATGAAGCGGATGCTGAAGAAGATGAATACTATGAAGAGGCAGAAGAGAAGGAGGCTGTAGCTAAGAAGTCTGCCGATAATGAAGCACCCGCCAGTAAGAGCGAGCCGGGTGCGGCTTCGCATACCCTGAAGAGCGGTAGTATCCTGACTAAGATCATCGACAAACTTGTCTCGCTGTTTGCGGATAAGGCTTACGGAGCGGATGATGAAAGAAGTACAGAAGGCGAAGCTTACGCAGTGCTGACCAATGATGGTGATTTGATCTTCTTCAGAAGCAATAATTTTTATTCAAATGCTACCGAAGGCACGTTCACTGATATATTGAATAATACATATACAGGTGTAGTATTCAATAAAATAGAAGATATTAGTTTTCCTTCTCCTTGGGAGGGTTATCAGTCAAATATCCTGAAAGCACGAGTAGCAGATGGGCAACTGATCCAGCCTGCTACAGCAAGTAGGTTCTTCTATGGCTGCAGTAATATGACAGAGTTTGACGCATCAGGATTTGATACTTCACTGGCTAAGAGTTTAAACTCTATGTTTATTTTTTGTAGCAGCCTTGAAGAGTTAGATTTATCCAGTTTCAACACCGAGGCTGTGACAACAATGAATTCTATGTTTTGCGCCTGCACCAATCTTAAAAAAATAAACGTATCAGATTTCATTACGGACAATGTGACTGATATGTCATCTATGTTTGGTGGATGCAGTAGTCTTGAGGAGATTATTGGTCTGACAGATTTCGATACTTCGTCACTCACACAAATGTGGGGAATGTTTGAGGAATGTACTTGCCTTGGTAAGTTGGATCTCTCAAGCTTTACCACAGATAAAGTGACGTCCATGGGTCAGTTATTTAGAGGGTGCGAGAGTCTTAAAAAACTTGATTTGTCCAGTTTTGATACTTCTCAAGTTTGGAACATGGAATACATGTTTAGGGACTGTAAACTCCTTGAAGAAATAATACTTGATAAGACAAAGTTTGATACGTCAAGTGTGGAAAGTATGGATAGCATGTTTTGGGGTTGCAGCAGCCTTAAAGAATTGGACTTGTCCGGTTTCAACACGCCAAGGTTAACTACTATACGTGATATGTTTAGGGATTGCAGCAGTCTTACGTTGCTTGATGTCAGTAACTTCAATACCGAACATGTTGGTAATATGGATTCCGTTTTTCAGGGTTGCAGCAGTCTTGAAACTTTAAATCTGTCAAATTTCAATACTGAAAACATTACATCTTTTCATGCTACATTCAAAGACTGCAGCAGCCTGAAGAACCTGGATATTTCGAACTTTAATACTGAAAAAGTTGATCGTATGTCATATATGTTCGAAGGTTGCAGTAGCCTTACTGAACTCGATTTATCGCATTTCAATACTGATAAATTAAATCGTATGCCGGCTATGTTCAAAGATTGCAGCAGCCTTGAGAGTTTGAACATAAGCAGTTTTGATACATCTAAGTTGTATTTCCCTCGTGAAAGCAATGAATACTATGATATGGCAGAAGTATTTAAGGGGACAACAAATCTGAAAAAAGTTGTTTTAGGATCTGAGTTTGCCTCACGCTGGAGACCATTAAACGATGAGTATGATAGCTTGGTAACTCTTGAAACTCCAAGTGATGAAGCTCCGTACACTGGCAAGTGGATCAGAGAAGACGGCACTTACGGGCCTTATACATCTCAGGAGCTTTTAGAGAATTACTGCGACAATCCCAACGCTTTGGCAGGCACCTGGGTTTGGGAGGAAGGCTCAGGATACGTTTTGTCCTTTGTTCCTGAAGATGGCGCAGAAGTTACAGGATCCATGCGTAAAGTTCTAGGCCCTGTAGATGAAGACTTCGCGATACCTAAGAACAAATTCAGATGGTTTGGCCATGAATTTGTCAACTGGACTGATGGCAAGACCAGAGCCATGTATACTGATGAAGATACCATTCCTGCAGGCACATATGAACTGGGAGAGCAAGTCACACTTACGGCTCATTTCCAGGAGGTAGAATCCACTGTCGACATAACCAACGGCGAGTTCGACTTCTATCTCTACGGCGGTGAGATGGCAACGTTCGACAACATCCCTGCAGGCACAGCTTATCAGGTTTGGGAAGAAACTCCTGACGGATGGGTGCTCGTAAGGCAGGTCGATGCTTCAGGAGAGATCACTTCGCTTGGAACCGCAAACGCGAAGTTCTGGAACCAGTATCAGCCGGGAATCACCACGGCACAGATCGTCGGTGCTAAGCAACTGGACGGAATAGCTGCTGAAGCTGGAAGATTCTCCTTCGAACTTAATGAGCCTGATAATGTGGATGGCAAAATTACAATTGTAAACTTTGACGGATCCTATACAGATGTGAATCTTCCATATCCGGCACTCACACAGACAGGCGGATTCTTCCGGTTCCCGATCATAGTTTATGATGAAGATGATGTAGGAACACACACTTACACGATAACCGAAGTCGATCCTCACGACTCGACTATAGATTATGACACCCACACTGAAACTGTTACAGTCGAAGTGACTCAGAACGATGATGGCACGTTATCGTCTGTGACAACATATGACAGTGACGGCGTCAGATTCTATAACAAAACACGCCCGGGCACACTTAAGATCAACAAGACCGGCGGTCCTTTGTCAGAGAATAACAAGGATGACATATTCACGTTCAAGATCACTTTGCACAACGAGAATGGTCAGCCTCTTGGCGAAGATGAGGATATCTACTGGTACGTCGAAGAGAATGAGGATAGTGGGCTTATCCCTATCGGCCCTAAGGATGATGACATTATCAAAGAGGATAGTGCCAAGGAAGAGGCTTCCGCTAAATTAGCGAGTAAAGCCAGCGGATTAGTAGATGACATTAAATCATGGGCAGCAGAGACTTGGGAAGACGTCAAAGAAGTCTTCACAGAGCCTTTGGTTGATAGTGCCTATGGCGCGGAAGGAGATATAGTTGACAGGGGCATATTCGATAATGTGGCATGGAAGATAGTAGAGACTGCGACCGCTGGAGAGTATGAGTTGGTCATAGGTGAAGAAGGAAGCACCCAAACTTATACTAATGATACAGACTTGTATGGTCGTGAATGGCCATGGAAAACCTATAAAGAACAGATAGTTAAAGTCAGATTTGCTGGAAATGTCATTGGCCAAGGAACTTTCCGAGGATTTTTTGCTAATTGTAATTATATTACTGAAATAATCGATATTGCGAACCTAAATACCGCAGATGTTACAGCTATGACAGGTATGTTTGGGGGATGCAGTAGTCTTAAAGAACTTAATATAACGAGCTTTAATACATCAAAAGTAACGGGAATGAATGGCATGTTCTCTGGATGCAGCAGTTTAAAGAAACTTGACTTGTCAAGTTTTGATACAAGACTAGTGGAAAGCATGGATAATATGTTCTATGGATGCACTAATTTAGAAGACCTTGACATTTCCAGTTTCAGAACACCTAGTGCGACAGGTATGTCGTATATGTTTTATAATTGCAAAAAGCTTACGGAACTTGATCTTTCTCGTTTTGATACTAAAAATGTAACCCAGATGTATTGTATGTTTTGGCAGTGCAGCGGATTACAAAAGATTAATGTTTCAAACTTTGATACTTCTAAAGTAACGAGGATGCAGCAAATGTTCGAAGGGTGCAGCAGCCTTAAAAGTCTTGACCTATCAAGTTTTAAAACGCCTAAAGTAACTAATATTTTTGGTCTGTTTCGATACTGCCGTAAACTGGAGAGCTTAGATATAGGCAATTTTAATACAGCAAACTTAAGCCTTTCCAACGGTTACTATTCTAATACTTATCTCTTTGGAGAGACAAGAAACCTTAAGAGAGTAGTATTAGGACCAGATTTTGCTGCACACTGGAGACCTTCATCAAGCAGTAACATAGGTAATATAGCGTTAGAAACTCCTAGTTCTTCGGTGCCATATACTGGTAAGTGGATCAGAGAAGATGAAAGTATGGGGCCATATACCCGTATAGAACTGGCACAAAACTATAATAGAGCGCATGCTGGAACATGGGTTTGGGAAGTAAGAGATGACAGAGGCCAGGTTTGGTTTGACGCTAATGGTGGATATACGGATGCAGCTTGTGTGACGGTCACATCAGCATCTGATGAAGTCACTATGCCGAGTTCTGACAGTGTATACTTCCTGCATCATGTGTTAACAGGATGGAATACTAAGGCTGATGGTTCAGGTGAAAACTTTGAGCCTGGTATGACATATTCATACGATCAAATTGCTGACCTTGGTAAGACGACGACTCTTTATGCTCAGTGGGAAGAGACAAACCTAGGAAGCTATGTGGTGAAGCATTATCAACAAAACACTGACCTTGAGACGTATTCTCTTGTCGAAACAATTCACAAGCAGGCACCATATAATTCGATGGTGATACCGGAAGTCAAATCCTATGAAGGTTTCATTTCACCTGAGCCTGTAAAGACTATTGTAAAAGAAGACGATTCGACAGTAGTCAAATACTATTATGACCGTATAAGATACAAAGTATACTTCGACGGCAACGGAGCGACCTCTGGAAGCATGGATCCTGTAGATATGATTGGAGGAATCGCAGAGAAGCTGCCAAGAAACACTTATCAGAAGACCGGATCGATTTTTACGGGCTGGAGTGATACAAGGAGAACAACATATACAGACGGTCAATCAGTCGTAAATCTGTCAAAAGACGGATCGGACGTTACTCTGTACGCTCAGTGGATGGATAATCCGAATGAGCCGCTTGAACCCACCAACGGTGAGATCATCGTTAGCTGCAAGGCAGGCGAGACAATCGTCATACCAGGGCTTCCTGCGGGTACTACATATACTGTAGAAGAAATTGATCTGCCGGATGGCTGGACGCTTGGTAAGCATTCAGATGGAACAGGTACAATAACTGCCAACGAGACAAATACCGAGAGTTTCGATAACAGATATAATGCTGAAGGCCATGCCAAGATTGAGGTGACTAAGGTGTTCGGAGGCGGAACGCTTACCGAAGGGCAGTTCGAGTTCGGCTTGTATGAAGAAGATCGTCCGCCTATGCTGATCGCGACAGCGACTAATGAGGCTCCACAGGATGGTGAAAACACCGCTCAGGTCGTATTCGATGATGTCACATTTACCAGAGCCGGAACATACATATACTATATCCAGGAGATAGTACCTTCATCGAATGACGGCAGTATCTACTATGATACACATAGAGAATGGATCACCGTCAATGTCACTGACGCCGGAGGTGGCATAATCGATGCCGAAGTAGTATATGACGATGATGGCGCGGTCTTCACCAACAGGGCAGCTGATGGCAGACTGAAGATCACTAAGGAAGTCGCTCCTGGATCACCGGCAGACGAAACATTTGAGTTCGAGATCCGAATTTACGATGAAAACGGCAACGAATATATAGACTATGGTGAAGAGGGTGATCCTCGCGCCACATTCTACTACGAAGTCTATGATGATCCTGATAATAAGCCATACTTCTATGATAAGGCATACTCAGGAGTCACAGTGCCTATGCACGCTGGAGAGTTCATACTAGTGTGGGATCTCCCTGCCGGCTACACCTACACCGTGACCGAAGTCGAGAAGCCCGGCTGGAATCTCGTGAGCAGCGAGAATACCGAAGGCACCATCATCTCCAACGAGACTGTCACCGCCTCGTTCGTCAACGAGTACAAGGTAGAGGGTGAAGTGACCTTCGAGGCTAAGAAGGGGCTCAAGGGACGCGATCTAACTGAAGGACTTTTCCACTTCGGCATTTATGACGAGAGCGGCAACCAGGTATCCACCGGAACAAACGACGCTGACGGTAAGATCACCTTCGACCCGATCAAGTACACCGCTTCAGACGACGGTCAGACCTACAACTACACGATCTCCGAGATCGAGGAGACCATCGAGGGCATGACCTACGATAAGACAGCGTATGACGTGACAGTCACGGTGACCGACAACAAGGACGGCACGCTTACGATCGAGAAGGGCGGAGACTACGAAGACATAGTATTCCATAACACCTACAAAGCATCCGGCGACATCACGTTTAAGGGCACGAAGACTCTCGTCAACAAAGATCTCACGGACGGAATGTTCACCTTCGAGATCAGCGAGACCGGAACGGATAACGTATGGAGATGCATGAACGACGCTGACGGCAAGATAAACTATCCTACCATTAGCTACACCGAAGCAGACGTGGGTAAACATACCTACACCGTCAAGGAGACTTCGACGACTGCAGAAGGCATCAAGATGGATACGACCGAGTATACCGTCATTGTCGAAGTGACGGATAACGGAAACGGCACCTTAAAGGCTGAGACGGCTGAAGGAAGCACTAACAGCAATGCTCTCAACTTCCTGAACACCTACGTCGCGAACGAAGACCTTGTCATCGCCGGAACGAAGGTCATGGACGGAAGAGAGCTCAAAGAAGGTGAGTCGTACGAGTTCACGCTTTACGATTCTGAGCACGAGGTCATCGACACTGCGAATAGCGGAGCGACCGGTGCATACGTATTCGATACCATCACATACAGCCTCGCGGACGACGGCAATACATACACCTACTATGTGGCTGAGACGTCCGAAGGCGGAAACGGCGTTACGATCGACGATACCGAGTACAAGATCACAGTATCGATCAAAGATCTCCAGAACGGCAAGCTTGAAGTCAAGGCTGAAGTCGACAAGGAAGGCGTGGACTGCGAGCACCTGGTATTCACCAATAAGTATGAAGCGACAGGAAGCCTCGGGTTCGAGGGAACTGTAACCATCGATGGCCGTGATCTTACAGAAGATGATGAATTCACCTTCACCATAACAGACGGTGAAAACACATGGACTGCGACCAACGATGCAGAGGGTAATATTAACTATCCTGAGATCGAGTACACCATTGATGACGTGGGTGAACACACCTACACCATCACACAGACTACGACTGACGGAAACGGACTTGTGATCGATACCACGACATATACCGTAACAGTAATAGTTAAGGATAATGGTGACGGAACGCTCAGCATCGAGTATGCGGGCGACGATCATATGGAATTAGACTTCGTTAACAAGTATGAAGCGACGGCAGAGTACACTATTGACGGAACGAAGCACCTTGACGGACTCGATCTGGAGAAAGACCAGTTCACCTTCGAACTCTATGACGGTAACGGCAAACTCCTTGAAACAGCAAGAAACGATGAGGAAGGAAACTTCGCCTTTGAAACCATTGAGTTCACATTAGCTGATGTTGGAACTGTAAATTACACAGTATCCGAAAAGGACGAGGGAGAAGAAGGATTCACCTACGATGATACCGAATACGAAGTATCGCTTGAGATTTCTGACAATGGAGACGGAACCCTTAAGGTAGTTCCCGAAAAGGATGCTGAGATCGAATTCCACAACACCTTTGAATTCACACCGGTTATCTCAGATCCTCCTGTAAAGAAGATCGTAGAGGGCAATCCTGACACGGACGATACCTTCACCTTCCAGATGAAGGCAAAGACCAAGGGTGCTCCTATGCCGGAAGGATCCAAGGACGGAGGGAAGACCGTAACCATCAAGGGAGCCGGCGAATATGAATTCGGCGAGATGGAGTATTACGAACCGGGCAAGTGGGTATACGAGTTGAGCGAAGTCGACGGCGGCCTTAAGAACTACACCTATGACACAACGAAGTACACCCTGACCGTAGAGGTAACGCAGGAAGGTACGAAGCTTGTAAAGGAAGAGACTGTAAAGGGCGGCGATGGAGAAATCGTATTCACCAACATCTATGATGAAGAAAAGCCTGGTCCTAAGACCGGTGATACTACCGAGTTCATGCCGTACATTATGGCCATGGCTATAAGCGGACTGGCACTGCTCGTGCTGCTCCTCAAGAGGAGAAAAAAATAGCAAGCATAAAGCTCAGTAGAAAAACTGAATAACTAAATCCCTTAAAACAGCAGATCTCCGGGTCTGCTGTTTTTGCGGAGATATTGGGACCACCCATAAACCTTGAAATCGAGCAATTATGGGTGGTTTCCGGACGGCCGACTCAGCTATCTCTCCTCAAAAAACACCCATAAGCCTTGAAATCGAGCAGTTATGGGTGGTTTCCGGACGGCCGACTCAGCTATCTCTCTTCAAAAACCACCCATAAACCTTGAAATCGAGCAGTTATGGGTGGTTTCCGGATGGCCGACTCAGCTATCTCTCTTCAAAAACCACCCATAAATCCCGTGATAAGGCGTTTATGGGTGGTCCCCACCCTGACGGCCGGCCTGAACGGATACAGAATCCCCTGACCCCACCCCCCACACAAAAAATCCCCGCACCCCATTGAAAAACTCCTCGATCAATGATATTTTTGGAGTGATGAAAACTAAGAAAAAGAACAAAGTAAGACACATTTTAATAGTAGCGGCTTTAGTTGTTTTGCTCGTGGCGTGCGCCTGCCTGGTCGCACAGCCTGGCTCCCCGCTTCATAAGTGGCTTGATCGGCAAAAGACGATCAACTCATATCCTGCCTACGACACTAAAGACATCCCTCTCGAAGTCCTGCCCTGGGAAGGACTGCCCTTTTGCTATATAAACGACAATGTCCCGACATTCACCGACGATGAGAAGTGGACGAGGGCTCAGGATGCCATAAGTTATCTCGACGAATTGGGAAGGTGCGGCGCAGCGCTTTCCTGCATAGGGCGTGAGTGCATGCCGGAAGAGGCGAGGGCCAATATCTCAAGTATCAAACCTACTGGCTGGAAGTCGGACGAGTATGATTTTATCGATGGAGGCAACCTTTACAACCGCTGCCACATGATCGGATACCAGCTTTCCGGGGACGATGCCATAGACCGCAACCTCATAACCGGCACCAGGTTTATGAATAAGGATGGCATGCTTCCCTTTGAAAATGCCATCGCTTCCTACGTGAGAAACACTGGAAATCACGTCATGTATCGTGTAACGCCGATATTCGTTGGGGAGGAACTCGTCGCGCGAGGCGTCCACATGGAGGCTCAGTCCGTGGAGGATATGGGTGAGGGGATCAGCTTTAATGTTTTTTGCTATAACGCGCAGCCAGGAGTCGACATCGACTATACGACCGGCAAAAATTCCCTGTCAAAGAATCAGGAGCTCCTCGATAAGTACGCCGATGGCTACTTAAGCGTGAGGGCGAAGATAAATGAGGCGGTGCCCCATGAGGAAGTTGAGAAACTCAGGTCCTCCAAGTCCGCCCCGAGTACCTATGTGATCAACATGCACACGGGCAAGTTCCACCTGGAATCCTGCAAAAACGCAAATGAGATCTATCCCACGAACAAGCGCGTCGAAAAGACGAGCCGGGAAGATCTCATATTAAGGGGCTTCACGCCCTGTGGCCACTGCATGCCATAAAAAATATGGCGCAAAAAATCCCTGCGCCACTTTGATTCCGCAAGCAAAAGCATATTTTAGCGGAAGTGTATGTATTCGATGAATTTTTTGGCCGCGAAGGACAGCTCTTTATAGTTTCTGAACGTAAGACCAATCTGGCGATAAGCGGGTTGGTCTAAACTTTTTGTTACTATGTCGTAGGGGTTGCGCTTAAGGATGAGCCGAGGCAGGACACTGATGCCAAGGCCGCTTTCGACCATGGACATGATGGCGTAATCGTCCAGGGTGGTGAGTTTGATGTCGGGTTTCAGGTCATATTTATCCAGAATCTCGTCCCTGATCTCGCTCTTGTCGCCTTTGCTGAGGTGCATGAAGGGGTAGTCTTCAAGGGCCTTTAAGGGGAATCTTTCGCGATTCGCCATGGGATGGTTCTTCGGAAGTACGACGAGGAATTCATCGTCCTCAAGAAAGATCGAGTCGCAGCCCGATGCGGGAAGCTTGTTGAAGCCGCAGTCGACCCTTCCCTCTGTGACCCATTGGGTGATCTCAGGATAGTCTCCAATCAAAAGTTCATACTCGATATTTGGATAGTGTTTCTTGAACTCGTTTATGATATTGGGGAGCCACTGGGCGGCGACGCTCGAAAAGGTCGCGATCCTGATCAAGCCCGACTCGAGACCGTTAAGCTGAGATACCTGATCCTGAAGGAGATCGAAGTCTGCGATGAGTCTCTCGGCATAGGGCAGCAGCTTCATACCATCGGAGGTCGCTTTCACGCTGTGACCCTTTCTTTCAAGCAATGTAAGACCCCATTCCTTTTCAAGGTCGCTGATCATGCGGCTGATGCTGGACTGGGAATAGTTTAGAACTTCAGCCGCTCTGGTGAAACTTCCCTGTTCCACTGTGGCTACGAAGGATAAATACTTCTGAAGGTTATAGTCTGCTTCCATCTCGGGCTCCTTTAAATACAACTATTTGATTTTCAAATAGTAAAGATTT
>JAEEGL016142933.1_pt1 | contig 22018 bp, 17 predicted proteins | sample 9134231 | NCBI WGS metagenome assembly JAEEGL01 (sample SAMN16246548, study PRJNA631951) | gut metagenome | biome: gut microbiome; feature: rumen; material: fiber-attached | host: Bos | place: Iran: Karaj | collected 2018-10 | reverse complement strand
TGAGTGGTATCATGTCACAACAAAAGGAAATAATTATGATGTTTATTTTGGTTATGAAGGCTCTAGCCTTAGTAGTGTAGATGTTTTTGAAAGTGGTATATCGGATAATAGTGTCGCATATTATAGAAGATTAGCCAATAGTTTAGAGTTAAATGACTATTCAAGCTATAATAGTAATACTATTTGTGAACAAATCGATAATAATAAAATAAAAAAAGGTGTTAAAAAAGCAGATTTAAGTGTTAGTGGTAGCTTAGGAAATGCTTGTACAAATCCAGATATTTTAAAAATAATTCAGTTTATTTTGATTTTAATTAATATTGTAACTATTATTGTTCCAATTGCTCTTATTATATTTGGAAGTATTGATCTTTCAAAGGCTGTTATAGCTGGCGAAGAAAAGGAAGGTAAAAAAAATCTAAATTTATTTATTAAGAGAGTTATATATGCTATTTTGGTGTTTGCTGTACCTTGGATAGTAAAAACAGTTATGTTACTTCTTGGCGATTTGTCTAAAGGAGAGAACTTTACTGATTGCATAAGAAATGCTAATAGTGAAACTATAAAATATTTAGAAGGAAATTAATCCTTCTTTTTTATTAAAAAAGATGAGGTTAATTATTAACCTCATCATCTATTTCAATTATTTTTAATATTTCACTAGTACTAGTAAATCCTGCTAGTACTTTATATAATCCATCTTGAAGCATTGTTATTACATCTTTATTGTAAACCAATTCTCTTAACTGTTCTTTTCGCATACCTGCAGATATGGCATCACGAATATTTTCGTTTATAAGTAATACTTCTTGAATAGCAATACGACCACGATAACCATGATTACAATTAGGACATCCATTTTCATTGTGATCATATATTTCATTTATATCTTGATTAAGTACAGATTTGAATAGTGTTTTTTCGGTTGGGGTAACAGCTCTTCTTATTTTACATTTGTCACATAGTTTTCTTGCTAATTTTTGTGATACAATTCCAGTAAGAGCAGAAGCAAGCAAATATCTTTCAACATCCATATCTAATAATCTTTCAATTGTATTTAGTGAGTTGTTTGTGTGGATAGTGGACAACACTAAATGGCCAGTAATGGAAGCTCTAACAGCAATTTGCGCAGTTTCCGAATCTCTTATCTCGCCAATCATGATAACGTTAGGGTCTTGTCTTAAAATACTTCTTAAAACAGCCGCAAAGTCAAGACCAATATCACTATTTACTTGAACTTGGTTAACACCTTTGATATCCATTTCAACGGGATCTTCAACGGTAATTAAGTTAGAACCTTCAACATTTAGTCTTTGTAAGAAAGAGTATAGGGTAGTTGATTTACCAGTACCGGTAGCACCGGTTACTAAAATAATACCATTAGGATAATCAAGCATTTTTATTATTTTAGCGTAATTTACTTCACTAAAACATAAATATTCTATTCCTTGAAGACTCATAGAGTAATCCATAATTCTTATTACTATTTTTTCGCCCCTTTTTGTTGGTAGGGCGGATACTCTTAGGTCTAAGTCTCTTCCACCAATTCTATCTTTAATACCACCATCTTGTGGTAATCTTGTTTCAGTAATGTTCATTCCAGCCATTATTTTTATTCTAGTAATAACATTTTGTTTTATTGTTTTTGGTAAAAAATAGTAGTTTTTAAGTAAACCATCTATTCTTAATCTAACTACAATACCATCATCACTAGGGTCAAAATGTATATCGCTGGCTTTTGAGTTAACAGCGGTTAAAATAATATTATTAACAGTAGTAACAACGGGTATTTTGGTAAAATCAATTGGTTGATTTGGATTTTGCTGTGTAGTATTAGCTTGAACATTAGTATTTTGGGTATTAGTATTTTGCTTGTTATTAGGCGCTTTACTACTATTGGTATTATTATTCATACTGTCTCCTCTTTTCATTCTTTTTGTTTAAAAAACACTAGATTTTATTCTATAATTATTATATAATAGAATTAAATAAATATCAATATTAAAAAGGTGATAAATTTTATGAAAATTAATAATAAGGGATTTATGCTAGCGGAAGTTGTTGTTGTTTCGGTAGTTATTGCAATGATTTTAGTTACGTCATTTACGGGGTTGAATAGGGTTTCACGTGGGTTTGAAACAAGAAATAATTATTATGATATTGACTCTGAATATTTGGCAATTGAAGCTAATAATTATTTTATCCAAAATGGTAAAATTAATTCTTGGGTTCAGAGCGGAGAATCTAAAGAGATAGATATTTCTAATATTGGAAGTACATATGTTGATTATTATAGTAGTATTAAAGGGTATTTTTCATTATATAATGATGTGAAAGTAGGAGCTTTAACTGGTAATCAAACGCTTCTTGATTACGTTAAGTATTTTAATGGTCACTATGATTTTAATGAAGAATATACATATGTAATTATTACGGAAATGTGTAAAACTATTGACGATTGTAAGTATTATGGACTTAGGGTTAGGTGATAGAGATGAAACTTAATAGAAAGGGTTACATAACAATTGAAGTTATAGTGGGAGCTGCACTTACCGCAGTTATTGCTTTTTTCTTAATTGAACTTACGGTAAAACTTGTTAACAAAACGGATGATTATTATGCTGATACTTTAGTAACTACGGATAAAGCTCTGGTTATAAAAAATATTAAGCGCGTTATTGAAAGCGATATTAGTAGTTATGGTATTATAAATACATTATCTTGTAGTGATAATACTTGTAGCATTACTTATGCTAATAACACGGAAAAGCAGTTACTTGTAAGTAATAAAACGATTCAATATGATAGTTATACAAAGGAATTTAATGCGGGAATAGATAATTTAGGGTTAACAGGGACAAGTAATGGTAATTATATACTATTTAAAATATCTGGTGATAATATTTTTACTGGAAAAGATTATACATTTTATGTTTTAATATTTAATCAAATGAAAAATAGTACTTTGGCAAGCCATATTAGTAATCTATACATACCTAGTACTACTATTAGGAATAACAGTGTTAATTATGATATTGATGCGGCGCATAATTTAATAAAAGATCCATTAGGAAATATAAGATATTATGGGGCAAATCCAAATAATTATATCTATTTTAATTGTGCAACATATCCAGATACTAACTGTGAAACATGGCGTATAATAGGGATAATTGATGGGAAAATGAAAATAATGCGTGGTTCATCAATTGGTGTTTTCTCATATGATACATCAGTTTCAACTATAAATTCGGGGTATGGTATTAATGAATGGAGTCAAGCTGATTTGATGAAGTTATTAAATCCAGGTTATGATGATAATAAGGATTTAGATAAAGATGGTAACACTGTAACTGTAAATAATGGTTTATATTATAATGGATATAGAGGTGGCAGTAATTGCTATAATGGTGCTTCTAACGCTACAACTACATGTAATCTTTCTACTGTTAGCATAAGAAAAAATGCCGATGATACGAAAGATTCATCAAGAAAAATATCAGAAATGAAATATTATATTGGTGCAGGAGTAGTTGGAGATGGCGATAATACAGTATATGCTGATAAATCTTTGGAAATTGAAAGGGGAACAACAGTTATGCAAAACCCTGGCGATGGTATAGCGAGAACAACTTCGTGGACTGGTATGATAGCTATTCCGTCGGCAAGTGATTATGCTTATGCTGCTGACTTGAATTTATGCTCAAATGATTTATATTCAAGGACTACTACAGCCTGCAAGCAGAATAATTGGATGTATAATATACTTACGGATAGTGGTGCACATAAAGGCTGGTTATTAACACCAAGCTCTAATTATGATTCTAGAGTATGGCGTGTTAATACAACTGGTGGTGTTGGTGGGGCTACTAATTCTTATGCTTATGCAGCTGTGCCAACCTTATATTTAAATAATGGTATTATTATCGTTTCAGGAGATGGAACAGCGGATAATCCGTATCGCATTTCTTAATTCGACATATTTTTTTAAATAATTGGTATAAAATATTTTTGGTGATTATATGAAAACTATAAAGAAGATATTTGTACCAATTTTTTTGTCGGTAATATGTGGTTTTTTATGTGGAAGAATTTTATTTAGTATATATGAGGATAAGGCTAGCTTAATACTTGATTCTAATATTGTATATTTTTTAGAAGATTCTACTTATAATGATTATAATACTATGAAGATGAATGTCATTAATAGTAATTATATTTATTATGAAGAAGATGGTAAATTTATACCGGTAGTGGCTTTTACAAGGAATAAGGATAATATTGAGAAAATACGGAAAGTATATGATAAAGAGTTAACTATAAGTAAATATCTACTTAGTGATGATTCAATTATTAGTTTAATTGATAAGTACGATGAGAAATTATCAAGTGCGGAAGATAGTGAAAAAATAAAGGAAATTATAATGGAAATGATTACTTTATATCAAGATGATGATAAGGCTAAAATAGCCAAAATTAGTTGACATTTTAATATAAATAATATAGAATTATATATGTAGTCACGGAGTAGTACTCAAGAGGCTGAAGAGGCGCCCCTGCTAAGGGTGTAGAGTGGGAAACTGCTGCGAGGGTTCAAATCCCTCCTACTCCGCCATTATAAAAAGTAAACCCGTAAGGGTTTTTTCTTATAGGAAGTGATAATATGTTTAAGGAAGAATTATCTTTAGTACCGCATTTACCTGGCTGTTATTTGATGCATGACAAAAATGGGATAGTTATCTATGTAGGGAAGAGTAAAAATTTAAAAAATAGACTTAGTTCTTATTTCCAAAGAGAACACACTGGTAAAACGATGATGTTAGTAAAGGAAATTGCCTATTTTGAATATATTGTTACTAATACAGAAATGGAAAGTCTTTTACTAGAAATTAATTTAATTAAAAAATATAATCCTAAATATAATATTTTATATCGTGATGATAAGAGTTATCCTTATATTGAACTTACTGATGAAAAAGTACCAAGACTTAGAATTGTAAGAAGAATTAATGTTAAAAAAATAAAGAATAATTTCTTTGGACCATATCCTAATGTTACGGCGGCTCGAAAAGTAGTAGAAATATTAAATAGAGTATATCCCCTTAGAAAATGTAATGTCTACGAAAAAAGGGAATGTTTATATTATCATATTGGACAATGTCTTGGTTATTGCGTTAAAGATGTTGATACTAATATTATTGATGATATGAAAAAGGAAATTATATCTTTCTTAAATGGTAATACGAAAGTACTTATGGACAAATTAAAGGAAAAGATGACTTTGTATTCTAATAATATGGAATATGAGAAGGCCATGGAATATAAAGATCTTTTAAATTATATTAATATTACAACAGAAAAACAGAAAGTTGATTTGGATGTTAGTGTTAATGTGGATGTAGTAGGTTATTATACTAAAAATAATTATATAAGTATTCAAATATTATTTATACGTGGTGGTAAGCTTCTTGATCGAAGAAGAAACATTTTTCCAATGATTGGAAGTGCTGATGAAGAATTATCTAGTTATATTTCTAATTTTTATAGTAAAAACGTTTCTAATCCCAGTGAAGTATTTGTTCCAGATATAATTGATAATGAAGTATTTAGTGATACTTTTGGTTTTAAATTTATTAATCCTATTAAAGGTGATAAAAAGAAAATACTTGGTTTGGCTAATGATAATGCTAGAATTTATTATGAAGAAGAAATGGCTTATATTAAAAAAGATGATGATAAGATTATTAATGCTTTAGATGAACTTAAAGATAAACTTAAATTAGATAAAGTAGATCGTATTGAACTATTTGACAACTCTAATTTATTTGGTAATTTTAATGTATCTGGTATGGTTGTCTTTGTAATGGGTAGACCTTCTAAAAATGACTATCGTAAATTTAAAATTACTAGTGATGTCAATGATGATTATGGTACGATGCGGGAAGTAATATATCGTAGATATTTTAGAGTTTTAAAAGATAATTTGGAAAAACCAGATCTTGTTATAGTAGATGGTGGTATTGGTCAAATTAATGTGGCAAGAGAAGTTATTAATAGTTTAAATTTAAATATTCCAGTAGTGGGTCTTAAGAAAGATGACAAACATAGTACAAATATGCTTTTGGCTTTTGATCCAATAGAAGAAATACCTATTGATAAAAAAAGTGATTTATTTTTACTTTTAACGAGAATGCAAGACGAAGTACATAATTTTACAATTAGCTATCATAAACAGATAAGAAGTAAAGGAGCATTATCTTCTATTTTAGATAATATATCTGGAATAGGTGAAGTGAGAAAGAAAGAACTTTTGAAAAAATATAAGACAATATCGAAAATGAAAGAAGCTTCTTTAGAAGAATTAGAGGATATTCTTCCTAAAGATACGGCTAAAACATTTAAAGAATTTTTAGATAATTATGAAAAATAATATGGAGATAAAAATCTCTATATTTTTTCTTTATAAAGTTGTTCTTATTAATTGACAAAAAGGGTAAAAAAATTTATAATTATACTAGAGGTGGTTTAGTGTGAATTATACTAACAGAGAAGTGGTAAAAAGATTAAAACAGTATGATATGTTTTTAAATAGTTTAAAATTAACTACTGATAAAGTGCAGAAAGAAAGAATTTGTGACCAATTAGATAAAATTGAAAAACAAATTCTACTTGACACTAATACTGAATATGAAGAAGAGTATTCGAGATTAGTTAATGAGGAAACAAGATTTTTAGATGAGGAAAAGAGTAAGCTTAGAAAACTTATTTCGGTAATAACTAACAGAAGAAATTACTTAAATGAAAGAAAGAAAAGACATAAAGATGTTACAGGATCTTTAGTAGAACTTACCACATTTCTTGGCGAAGATAAATTAACCATGTATAAAAATAATCTTAAAATTATTGAAAAATATGAAGAGAACAAAATTACAACAGATAGTATTATTCGTGATATGAAAGACTTAGATGTTAAGATTAGTTCGGCTTCTAGAAATGTTAAAGCTAATGCTAGACTTAATGATATGCTTGAAAATAAGATGATTAGTTTAATTGAAAAAGCATTAGAAAAATTAGGATTATTTGATTTAACGAATAAAACGGATGAGTTATATAAAAAATATGATTCTTTAAAATATGCTATGGATATGGCAGAAGACAATCTAAAAAGTGCTAACGACATTAAAGATGAAGAAATGATTTTAGATTGCACTGAAATGCTTAATGAAATAACCAAAGAATTTGAAGAATATAATAAGCAAATTAATATTTTAAAGTTAATTGAGATATATGAAAATCCTGTTACTGGATATGAAGAATTACTTGAAAAAAGAACGGAAATTGATGGTATATTAAAAAATATTGAAAATACAGATTTATATAACGAAATAAACGAAGAACTTTGTAAAGAGTATAATACTATTAAATTAGAAAAACAGGATCTTGATAATTATGACAATTTGAAAGATGAAAGAGAAAGAAAAAATAAAAAACTAACCGCTATTGAAGAAGAAAATAATTCACAAGAATTTAGAGATGTTCTTGATAGACTTATTAAGAATGAAAAGAATTATCGTGATGAACAAGTAAGAAAAGCTCGAAAAATAGAAAATGAAGAACGTGAGAGAAAGTTCTTGGAAAATAAACGTATTGAAGAAGCAAGAGTTAAAAGACAAAAGTTAATCGAAGATGCCAAATTAAAGGATCAATTAAAAAGAGCAGAAGAATTAAAGAAAATTCAAGAAAAAACGGCAATTAATTTAAAGGGTGATGAAGAATTTAAGGAAAAACTTAAAACTTTTGAAGAAAAAATTGAATCAAAAATTAATGATTATTCTACTAATAAGAGTTTTGATACAGCAACTTTAACTGATGATTTTAATTCTGAGGAATTATTTGAAAATACAAAAATTGTTCCAAATAAAGCAAATGATAGTCTTGTAAAAGAAGATATATTTAATACTAGTGTTGAGGTTCCAGAAGTGGCTCCTAAAGTAGAAACCATACCGGAAGAAGAACCTACGATAAGTGAACCAGTTTTACCACAATTTGATTTATCTGAACCAATAGAAAGTTTTCCAGATATGAAACAAACGGTGACTTCTGATACATTTAAGGAAGAGGAACCAATAAAAGTGGAAACGCCGGCTCCAACTAAAACAGGAAATAGCATATATGATTTGCTAGAAGATAGTAATAATATTATTTGGCAAACAACGGATGATAAAAATAAAAAGGAAACGATACCAATTATAGGTAATAATAATCTCAAGCCGGAGATTATAAACAAAAAGAATGATGAATTTCCTGAGTTAGGAAATAAGGGAGGTGAAATATTATGGAAGGAAACTCTTTAAAATCCTTTGAAAATCTTTGTAAGATATTTGAAACAAGAATTAGATTAGATAAAGAAAAGAATATTGATACACCAGATGATGTATTAATAAATTATGAAAAATATGCTAAGAAAATAGATAATATTTATAATAAAGAGTTTGAAGATAATATTAAATCTTTACTTAGTCCAGCAGGTAGTTTAGAAAAAGAAAAAGAAAGATTAGATAAGTTAATTAAACTTCTTGAAACGAGACTTGATAAGAGAGAGGAACTTGAAAATAGATTTTATTTAGCTACGGGTAAATATTTTAATGATTTACAACTTGTTGTATCAGAAGCTGAACTTAATGATAAAAAAGATCGTTTAAAACTTATTAATAAATATTTAGATACTGATAAAGAGATTAAGATAATAACTGAAAGTATTGCTAAACTTAAAAATTCTTTGGAAGAAGAAGAAGCTAAAAAAGAAGAATATTTAAAAAAGAATAAAATAATGGAAGAGGAACTTAATAATGCTTTTATGGATATTCTTGAGGCTGATGATTACTTTGCTGGCTTAAAAGTTGATGATATTGATGCCAAATTAGTAGAAATAATTGATAAAGTAAAAGAAACTAGTGAGACACTAGAAGTAACAAAAGATAGTGTTGAAAGTTTAGTAGAAAATGGAACAAGTGATGATTATACTTCTTATATAGATGATGCTGAAAGAAATTATTATATATGGAAAAATAGAGAAATTATTTTGAAAATATATGAAAAAATTAATGAGAGCACAGAAGATTTTAATGATATTTTTGCTAAGAGAGAAAAAATTGATGAGTTAGTCAGAGAAAGAAGCGGTATAAGAATTAATCTAAATATTGATGATAATGATGAGTTCTATTCTTTTGGTAAAATTTTACTTGAACAAATGGATAATTTGGATGGTGAAAGAGAAGTATTAGAAAATTTAGCTAATTATACAAGTAGAATTAAATTTAAAGAAGAAAGATTAGATGAATTAGAAGAAGATATTAATTCAGTTGAAATGCTTGCTCTTCTTAGAGAATTTAAGATTATTGAAACATATGAATCTGAAAAAATGGAAGAAATTGATGAATCTGAAGAGGTTGCAGTACCTGTTTTAGAAGATCAAGAAGAAAATGTTGTGATTGATGAAATAAATCCTTATCGAATTGTTGAGGTTATAGATTATCCTAAAACTTTAAATAATGGTCTTGCTAAGTTGAAGGCTGAGAGTGTAAGGGATAAGATTAATAAAAAATTAAATCCTAAAGAAGAATTTAATTTTGCTCCTACTGAAAATGTAGAACCTAAATTCGAATTAGAAAGTGAAAAGGTTGAACCTGCAGTAGAGTAAATTAAGGAAGAACCAAGTATTCCTACTTTGGGTGCTGTGGATAACTTACCAGTTTTGGAAGAAACTACTAATAGTGATAATGCGGTTAATAACTTACCAGTTTGGGAAGAAATAAGTACTAAGGAGGAGCCTTCAGCTGATTTACCAGTATGGGGTGAAGTAACTGATACGGAAGTTAAGGAAACACCTGGTGACAATATGTTTTGGACACCGGTAGGTGATGCTCCTGCTACGGAAGATTCTTTTGTTAAAATTCCATTTAACAGTGATAGTAGTGTATTTGATTTTCCTAATTTAAATAATTAAGGGGTGATATAATGATAGATATTGATAAAGTGATTATTTTAGAAAATAGAGAAGAATATTTAGTTGTGGATAAAGTTATGCATGATGATGTTATGTATTATTATATTGCTAAAGTAAATGAAACGAGAACAGATATAGATAATAATTATAAGTTAGTTACTATTGTTAATAGAAATGGTAATGATATAATTGAAGAAGTTACTGGTAAAGAAAAATTAAAGGAAATACTTCCTTTATTTGGAAATCAATTATAATGAAAAAGAACTGATTTAATCAGTTCTTTTAATTTATTCTTCTACTATTGCTCCTGTAGGGCAAGAATTCATAGCTTCAGTAGCCATATCTATATTTTCTTCTTTTATAGGATTTTCTACTACTTCTGCTTGATTGTCATCATTGAATTTAAATACTTTTTCATCGGTAAGCATTACACATTGACCACAACCAATACATTTATCTTTATCTACTTTTAAATTCATAATATATCCTCCTATATAGATTATAGCAAAAATAATAAAAAAAAGATACTAAAATCTTTTATTTATATTAAAAATATGTTATCATATAATTAGAATAAGAGGTAATGGTATGGAAAGTAGAATGGAAAAGTATTATGAAGATGATCTTAGTAATTTTACTAGAAGTAAAAGAAATGAGGATCTTTATAAAAATGTATACAAAGAAATATCTGATTTAGAAAATTTACCGGTACCAGATAATTCTAATGAAATAGATATGGATGGTTTAAAACAAATTATATCTAGTAGAGAAGAATATAAGAAGACCAAAGAACTAGAAAGAACGATGAATCTTTCTAGAAATGATATAGGAACTGCTAATAAAACAGAAAAGAAAGTCTACGATATTAATGTTATGCTAGAAAGTGCTAAAAATGAGCTTAACAGAACTAATATTCATAGAGAAAAAATGGTAAATAATAATTTTCTTATTTCTTTAGAAGATGCTAATATTCCTCCTAGTGATGATGCTATGGAAATATCAATACCAATGAAAAATGAAAGTGAATATGGTGAAGATTCTCTTCCTCTTGATATACTTGCTGATTTAAAAGGTGGAGATAATACTATTGTAACTGATCCTATTATTAAAGATGAAGTTACAATGATTAATAAGATTAAAGAAGGTGAAACTTTCTATAGTGGTTCATTTAATTTTTCAAAGAAAGATTTTGATGACGATGAAGATGAAGAAGAAGATAACTTTTTAAAAGAAAAAGAACATGGTGGTATTAAAATAATTTTCTTAATATTTGGCTTACTTCTTTTAGCTGGTGCTATTTGTTTAATATTTATTAAATATGTTTTATAATTATTTAAAATATGATATAATGTTTAAGTGAGTGTCCTCGTAGCTCAGTTGGATAGAGCGACCCCCTCCTAAGGGGTAGGCCGTTGGTTCGATTCCAATCGAGGACGCCACTTTTTTATTTTAAATAATATGATTGTAGACTAATCATATTATTTTTGTTATAATTTATATATGAGTAGAAGATATAAAAGAAAAAAGAAGAAAGATGCTAAATGGTATTTATTGTTTATATTAATGGTAAGTATTATATATTTATATGATAAGTATATAATTGAAGATACTTATAGTGTTACAGATAGTAGTATGGTATCTTATAGCGTAGAAGCTATTCCTGATTATAATGGTGAAGATTATGTTATTATTAATAATAACGAACCATTTTTTAAAGAGGAGGACATTAATACTAATTCTTTTGCAAAATATGGTAATTTAGATAACTTGGGAAGATGTACTTATGCTTATGCTAATATTAGTAAAGAATTAATGCCTAAGGATGAAAGGGAAAGCATTGGTATAATAAAACCCAGTGGTTGGCATACTATTAGATACGATATAATTGAAGATGGTAAATTTTTATACAATAGATGCCATTTAATAGGCTACCAGTTAACGGGAGAGAATGCTAATAGAAATAATCTTATTACTTGTACTAGGTATATGAATGCTACAGTTATGGTTAAATTTGAAAATATTGTGGCAAACTATATTAGAAGGACAAATAATCATGTATTATATAGAGCAACACCTTATTTTGAAGGTGATAATTTACTAGCTAAAGGTGTTTTACTTGAAGCTTTGTCCATAGAAGATTCAGGAATTGGGGTAAAGTTTAATATATTTATATATAATGTTCAAGCAGGAATTATAATTGATTATAGTAATGGGGATAGCTACCCAGAATAGGAAAGGTGATAGAATGGAAAAAGCTAAAGTATACTTTAGTAAGAATATTACTAAAGAAGAAGTAGTAAAAATGTATAAGATACTTGAAAAGGAACTTCCTGGAAAAGTGGCCGTTAAAGTTCATTCGGGAGAAGAAGGTAATCAAAATTATTTACATCCAGAATTTATGAAAAATATTGTTGATTATGTTAATGGCACTATTGTAGAATGTAATACAGCATACGATGGTGAAAGAAATAATAGTGAAAAGCATAAAAAAACTCTTGAAAAACATGGCTGGAATAAGTATTATGATGTTGATTTAATGGATGAAGATGGTAATGATTTAGAGCTTGATATTTCAAATGGTAAAGTAATAAAGAAAAATTATGTTGGAAGACATATGAAAAATTATGATTCAATGCTTGTTATATCACACTTTAAAGGTCATCCAATGGGTGGATATGGTGGTAGTTTAAAGCAGTTATCAATAGGATGTGCTTCATCTGCAGGCAAAGCTTATATACACTCTGCAGGCAGAACGAAAGATCAATTTGATTTATGGAATAATTTACCAGAGCAAGATAAATTTTTAGAAGCTATGGCTGATGCTGCTAGCAGTGTTGTTAATTATTTTAATGGTAATATGGCTTTTATTAATGTAATGTGTAATTTAAGCGTTGATTGTGATTGCTGTGCAAAAGCTGAAGATCCTTGTATGAAAGACATTGGTATATTATCTTCTCTTGATCCTATTGCTTTAGATAGAGCATGTCTTGATTTAATATATAATTCTAATGATTCAGGAAAAGAACATTTTATTGAAAGAGTTGAATCTAGACATGGCGAGCATACTATAGAAGCAGCAGGTGTTTTAGGCTTTGGTACTACCGAGTATGAATTAATAGATATCAGTGATAAAAAATAGTAATTATAATTACTATTTTTTTATTTTGTTAATTGACTAATACTATAAAATTTTATATAATTATATTAGGGTAATAGGAGATAATTATGAAGAAATTTACAAATAAAAAAATAATTGGTATTTCATCTGTATTAATAATATTTATAGCAATTGTTATTCTAATAATTAGTAATAGTTCTTATGCTGTAGGTAATGGTTGCACTCGAATCAGTGAATTTGCTGATTTTCGTACTTCGATTATAAATACAGCTTATACTTATTATTTTCATGGTGCTGATTTTCATTATGATGATGAGAAAATAACATTATTTAGAGATGATTATACAGGAAATACTTCCTCATTATATTATCCAAATTTTAGAATGCGTAGGAGTACCTATGCAAACAAACCAGAAGAGGGAACTTCATATGAAAGAAAATATCTTGTGTGTGGTGAATTTGTAAATTCTACTTTTTATAATACATTTTCTGATTCTAGTGGTAATGGTTTTTTAATACACGATGGGACTAAAATTGCTTGGGCTGTTGCTGACATGATTAATTTAGCGGATGGTGATTCTACTAACGGATATGCCGATAGTGACGGAATTAAAATATATTATAGAGATATAACTGGCACAGCCAATCAAGCAATTCTTACGGATATTAAAAATAAAATTAGAGGAAAAGATGATAATGGTAATACCGTAGAAGGTGCTTTGACTTTGCATCCTGGCGATATAATAGCATATACTCATGGAGATAGTGGCGCTCATGTAATGTTATATGTTGGACGTGATTTTAATAGAGAAATATCTGATGCTCGTTATGTGTTACATTCTACTGGAAATACATATAATTATGACGATAAAAGAGATTATACGGATACTGATGGTACAGTTCAGTTAATGACATTAGATTATGCGCTTGGTACAAAAATGAAGATGGATAATTATTTGGAAGAAGATCATATAAACAAGGTAGCAGTATTAAGACCTTGGCTTAGTATAAAAAATAATTATTGTATTTCTGACGATTCACAAAAAAGAAATGAAAAACCGGGATTGGTTAGATCTAAAACAGCTTCAGTAAAAAAACATGAAAGCGTAAATCCTGGTAGTAAAATAACATATACTATTACTTTGGCAAATGCCTCTTCAAGTACGTTAACTGGTATAAATATAAGTGATACAATACCCGATAATACGGAGTTTGTATCTTGTACTAAACAATGTAATTATAATTCTTCTACCGGAAAGGTTACTTGGGATAATATTGAAGTAGCTCATGCTAAGAAAGAAAATGATGTTATGGTGGTGGAAAATGTTATAACTTCAAATGCAACGACTAGTCTTGGCGGTAAAAAACCTAGAAATGCTTTAAATAACGATGTATCATATTCTTATACTATAAAAGTAAAAGATAATACAATACTTGGTACTAAGATAGTTAGTGATAATACATATGTTGATGGTATAAAACTAAGTAGAATAGAAACGGTAGTTAATAATACTCTAACAGAAGAACAAAGAAATTATATTATTACTAAGTATGAAAATATATTTTCTTCTTGTGATGATTGTAGTACAACTGAAAAATTTATTAATGAAGTATATTATTCAATTTATAATAATAATACAATTCACTTTTTTTCTGGAACTGAAAGAATTTTTGCCCAAGATTATTTTAGCAAACAGTATCAACATATTAAATTAAACGGTTCTATAGGAAAGAATTATTATTTATTTGATTCATCAGGAATTGGAAGATATGCTAATATGTATGTTGAGGGTTTATTTGGTGGTCATGAAACTCTAAATAATAGTATTGTATTAACTAGTTCAAATAAAATTACTGGTTTAAAAACTGAACCATTAGTACCTACTGTTTTTGATGATAGGGAATTAACGTACGATAAGAATACATTTATGGTTGGTGATGTTTTAGCTTTAAGAGATACTAATTATGCTAGTGACGAAGAATGTGTTAATGAAAGTTATAATGGAGAGACTTCTACTACTTGTTCTGAAAGTTCTTATGTGGCTGAAGGTAATGCAGATAGTTTATATTTATATGTTGGTGATGGCAAGTTCGCTATAGTTGGTACAGATGGTAAGCTTAAAACTTTAGACCATGAACTTACATATAAATCGGATAATATAATAAAATCAGCTGGTCGTTCTAGACTAATTGATAGTTTAATGGGACAAGATGCTTTTGTAGTATTAAGGCCTAGTCAGGCTATAAAAACTGATATTAAACTTGATGTTATAAGTAATGATGATTTAAGTACTTATAGTGATAGTAAAACTTTTAATATTAGAATATTTGATAACGATGGATATTTATCTCCAGGTACATATAATATTAAATATAAATTTGGTTATTCTGGTAGTAATTATACATGTGATAGTTTGACTAATAGTACTACTATTAACGTTGGAAGTGGAGTGTCATCGGCCGAATCGGCTTCTATTACAATTAATAGTGGTAATTATACAAGATTATTTATGTGTAATGTGGAAGCTATTACTGGTTCTGGTAATAGTATTGCTGCAAATACATTTGCTGAAAAAAATGTAAAAGTGGATGCTAAAAAGCCAACTTTAGATTTAGCTACTAAGAGTGAAGATGATGAAGTAACTGATGCTAATATTTATGCTAAGAGTCAAACGTTTAAATTTAAATTATATGATGGTTATAGTGGACTTAAGTCTGGAACTTATAAAATTTATTATAAGACTTATGCTGAAGGTGAAACGGTACCAGTATGTTCAGATATGACTAATTATAAATCAATAACAGTAACAACTAATAATGTCACTGATAAGGTTTATTCTATTGCCACCACTATCAATAGTGATAACTATGATTATATTGCTTTTTGTAGTAAGAGTGATATTTCTGATAGTGTGGGAAATAAGATAACTGCTAATGAAATTGTTACGAGAAATTTAAAAGTTGATAATGCAAATCCTAAATCTGCTATAGTAGATGATAATAGAACTAATTATGCTAAGAGTCAAACATTTCAATTTAAACTAACGGATACTAATGGTAGTGGATTAAAACAAGGAGAGTATACAATTAAATATAAAGTTTACTTAACTAAAGATGATACTCCAATATGTAATGATATGACGAATTCTGTTAATGTAGTTGTAGCGAGTGATGGAATGGAAAGTGCTATTTCAGAACCTGTTACAATTACTAATGGTAATTATAAATATATTGCTTGGTGTAATGATACGGCAGTATCTGATGTTGCTGGTAATACTAGAGAGAGTGGAAGTATATATTCAAAAGATGCAACATTTAAAGTCGATAGTATATCTCCTAAATCTGGTATAGTAGATGATAATAGACGTAATTATGCTACGAGTCAAACATTTCAGTTAAAATTAACTGATACTGATGGTAGTGGATTAAAAGCAGGTACTTATGTATTAAAATATAAAGTATATGCTAAAAATGATGCTAAGCCAACTTGTGCTGATATGACTGATTCTGTTACAGTAAATGTAGCAAGTGATGGATTAGAAGAGGCTTTATCTAATAGCATTACAATAAGTAATGGCGATTATGAATATATTGGTTGGTGTAATGATACAGCAGTATCTGATGTTGCTGGTAATACGAGAGGTATAGGTAATATATATTCTGTTGATACAATTTTTAGGGTAAGTAATTCTGCTCCTAGTATTACGAATTATACACTAAAAGGTAATTTTATAGAAGGAGTAAATCCTAAAACGGATATTAGCAATTTTAACTTAGGTATTGATAATAGATATATAGTTAAGATACTTGACAGGGAAGATAATATTAAAACAAGTGGATATGTTGGTACTGGATATAAAGTGCAAATATATTTGAATGAAGACATAATAGCGGAGTATATTACTATTGTAAAAGGTGATATAACTGGTGATGGAGATATTACTATTAGTGATGTTGCTAAATTATATAGAGGATTAAAAAATAAAATTACTTTAGAAGATTATGAAATGGAAGCTGGTAATATTATTGATGATAATATTATAAAAATAAATGATGTATCTAAATTATATCGCTATGTAAAAGGGAAAATAAATACTTTATAGAGGAACTAATATTTTTATTAGTTCTTTTTTTATTGCTTATTTTGTTTATTTGTGCTAGAATACTTATTAATTTTTAGGGGGTATTATGGGTAAAAAAATGAATATAAAGTGGTTAAATATGTATAAAATAATTTACAAATAAATAGATATTTGTTATAATATAAGATGTATGAAAGGGAGATATAAACATGGAGATAATATTAATTATTGTATCAATTCTTTTAATAGCGGTTGTTTTACTACAAAGTGGTAAAGCTGAATCTGCTTCACAAATTATTCAAGGTGGTAATGCTGATCTTTTCGCTAATAGAAAAGAGAGAGGATTTGAACTTTTTATAACTAGAGTTACTTATATTCTTGGTATTACTTTCTTTGTACTTTGTTTAATAATATCATTATAAGGACTTAAAATAATTTTTTAAGTCTTTTTTCAAATGGAATAGAAGGGATTATTATGAAAGATAGAATTATTGAATTACTTAGTGAGAGTACTTCTCTTACTATTATGGAAATAAATGATAAGCTTGGCTTTACTAATGTAAGTGAATATCAGAACTTGCAAAACATTTTAGATGATTTAGTAAGTAATGGTATTTTATATTACAGTGATAAAAAGGATAAATATTTGCTTTTAGAAAATAGTCATTTATTAAAAGGAAGACTTATTTTAAATGATAAAGGATTTGGCTTTATTGATTTAGATAATGGTGAAAAAGATGTCTATGTAAATGAAAGTAATATTAATAATGCCGATGATGACGATTTAGTATTATTTGAATATATTAATAAAGATAAAGAAAGACCGGAAGGCCGAATTGTTAAGATAATAAAAAAGAATTATGATCCATTAGTCGGGGAAGTTATTATTGATAATGGCGATTTCTTTGTTAGACCAGATCATAAAGGCAGAGATATTTATATTCCAAGAGAATATTTAAATGGTGCTGTAGAAGGTCATAAAGTTGTTGTCGAGCCTTTAAAAGAAGGAAAAAGAATAGGCAAAATTACTAAGATAATTGGTCACAAAAACGATGTTGGAGTAGATATTTTATCTTTTGTTTATGAATATGACTTTCATCCTGATTTTACTCCTGAAGTACTTAGTGAACTAGATAGTATTCCTTCTTTTCTAGCTGAAGAAGATATTAATAAAGAAAAAGGTTTGGGAAGAAGAGATATAAGGGAGAGAGAAATATTTACAATTGATGGAGCTGATACTAAGGATATTGATGATGCCATATCTCTTAGTAAAGATTCTGATGGTAATTATCATTTAGGTGTTCATATAGCTGATGTATCTTTTTATGTAAAAGAAGGCACTAAGATAGATGAGGAAGCTTATTTTAGAGGAACATCAGTTTATCTAGTTGATAGAGTTTTACCAATGCTTCCTCATAAACTTTCTAATGGTATATGCTCGCTTAATGAAAATGAAGATCGATTTGCTATGAGCTGTGATATGACTATTGATAATAATGGTAATATCATTAAATATGATATATATCCTTCAATTATAAAAAGTAGAAAGAAAATGACATATGAAGATGTCAATAAGATACTAGAAGAAAATACTATACCTGCTGGCTATGAAGAATTTGAAAGTACGCTTCTTCTTATGTTTGAACTTTCTAAAATACTTCGTAAGAAAATGATAAATCGTGGTTATATCGAATTTGAAAGCTCTGAAGCTAAAATAATAGTAGATGAAAACTGTCATCCACTTGAAATAAAGAAACGTGTACAAAGAAGTGGTGAAGAACTTATTGAAAACTTTATGATAGCTGCGAATGAAACTGTAGCTAGTTCAATATATTATAAAGATTTACCAGGAATATATCGTATTCATGATAAACCGGATGAAAAGAGACTTATGGAATTTTTAACTTTCTTAAGTCTTAGAGGATATGTTGTTACCGGTAAGAATAAGGTTAAAACTTCTAAGGATTTACAGAATATCTTAAAACAACTTGAAAATGTTCCTGAACGAGAGATATTAGATGATATGGCTATTCGTAGTCAGGCTAAAGCAATATATTCTGATGTTAATATTGGACACTTTGGTCTTGGTAGTAAATGTTATAGTCATTTTACTTCACCAATTAGAAGATATCCGGATTTAATTTTACATAGACTTATTAGAGATTATAATTATAACTATAGTGATAAAGTAATAAGTGAGAATAGAGAAAAACTTCCAGTTATGGCTGAACATTGTTCACAAAGAGAAGTAATGGCTCAAAATTGTGAAAGAGATGTCGATAAGATGAAAAAGGCAGAATATATGCTTGATCATATTGGTGATGTCTATGAAGGTATTATATCTGGTGTTCAAGAATTTGGTATGTTTGTAGAACTTGATAATACCGTGGAGGGGCTTATTAAATGTGAATCTATGAAAGGTGATTACTTTGTCTATAATAAAGATATGATGGCCTTAATAGGTAAAAGAAGTGGTAAAAAGTATGCTTTTGGTGATAAAGTCACTATTAAAGTAATAGATGTTAATAAAGATAAGTCACTTATTGATTTTGAAATTTATAATGATAAAAATAAAAAATAGTATTAGGTGGGGATTTTGATGCGCAAGAGTATTATTGAACTTTTAGAAAGTAAAAAAAATAATTGTTTATCTATGAGAGAAATATCAAAAGAATTAGAAATAGATGAAGAAGATTTACTTGATGAAATTAATAAATTAGAAGAAGAAGGTATTATATTTCATAATAAAAGTGGTAAATATACTCTTTTAACTAATACTAGTTTAGAAAAAGGAATTGTTAAAATAACAAAAAGAAGGGGAGCTATTGTCGTACTAGAAGATAGAGAACTAGTACTTACTTTTAATAGCTCTTTTGATGTTTTAAATAATGATATTATATTAATTGAACCATATGATAATAGAGGAGAAGCTAAATTTGTTAAGTTACTTCAAAGAAAATATAAAGATTATATTGGCGAAGTAATTAAAGAAAGAAGAAATTATATTGTTAGGTCACTTGGTCACGATGATATTTATATCAAATATAAATTACCAATTGGAACAATGGTATTAATGGATGGTAAAACTGATAGTATTCAAGAAATTATTGGTCATAAAGATGATGCGGATATTAGGGTTAAAAATATACTGGCCGAGAATGGTTTCCCAGTTAAATTTAGTATGGAATATGAAAAAGAATTAGAAAGTGTTCCATCATCGTTAGATGATAAATTAATTGAATTTGAGAAAAGACAAGGTAGATTTGATTTAAGAGATAAAGTTCAAGTAACAATAGATGGTGATGATACTAAAGATTTTGATGATGCTATTGGTTATGAAAATAATACTTTAACTATATCAATCGCGGAAGTTCCGTATTTTATTGAAGAAGATTCGGTTATGGATAAAGAAACGATATTAAGAGGTATCTCTGTTTATCCTCCAGGTATGGTAAATCCTATGACACATCATTATATATCTAATGGTATATGCTCACTTATTCCTGGTGAAGATAGATTTACGGTTAGCATTATTTTTAAAGTTGATGATGAAGGTAGTATTATATCTCATAATATGGGTGAGAGTATTATTAATAGTGAGTTTAGAATGACATACGAAGATGTCAATCTATTCTTTGAAGAAAAGAATTTACTACCAGAATACAGTAAATATTCTGATATGTTAGAAAAACTATACGATATTGCTATGAAGATCAAAAGAAGGATGTTACAAGATGGTTTTTTAGAATTTTCTAATTCAGAAGTTAAGTTCTTATTTGATAATAGTAGAAAATTAAATGGTATAAAGAAAAGGCATATGGGTAAGGCTGAAGAACTTATTGAATTTCAAATGCTTTTATATAATATGACAATGACAGATTATTTTATTAAACATAATCTTCCCTTTATAGCTAGAAATCACGATAGACCTAATGATCAAAAGGTATCTAATTGGAATAGTCTTCTTAGTCAAAGGGGATATAGGGTTACTAAAAAAGGTAAATATAGTAGTGATGATATAAAGAAGAGTTTAAGTACTTATAAAGGAAAACCAGAAGAAATTATTCTTGATGATATTGCTATTAAAAGTCAAGCTAAAGCCAAATATTCTTCTTATAATAAGGGACATTTTGCTTTAGGATTAAAGGCTTATGCTACTTTTACTTCACCAATTAGAAGATTAGCGGATTACATTAATATGCGAATATATAGAGATGCTTTATTATATGGTGATAAATATGCTAGAGATAAATGGGAAGATAAAGTTGAAGGCCTTTCTATAATATGCACTGATAGTGAAAAAAGAGCTGATACTGTAGAGAGAATAATGGATAATATTCGTAAAGCTGAATATATGCAAAATAAAATTGGCTTTAAATATACAGGACTTGTAGCGGAAGTTGGTGAAGGCTATATTAAAGTACTTCTTCCGAATATGGTATATGGAACTGTTTATATAAGTAAAAATAGTTATGAACTTAGTAAAGATAAATTTTCTTTAATTAATAAAAGTAATGGTGAAAAAATATTAGTAGGAGATTCTATTAATGTTATGGTAGTTAAGGTATTCACTGATGATGGTGAAATTACTTTAAATAGAGAAGGTTATAAAGAAAAGGATAATACTTATGGAGAAAAAAAGAATAAAAAGAAGGTTAAGATACGATAGAATATTTATTCTATTACTTGTTTTAGGCACTATTATTTATTTGGGTATTAGTATTGTTACTTCCACTATTAACAAAAGTATAATATTAAAACCTAAATTATTAGAATTGCAAGAAAAAGAATATAGTTTATCTCTTGTTATGG
>JAEEGL011749242.1_pt1 | contig 22019 bp, 17 predicted proteins | sample 9134231 | NCBI WGS metagenome assembly JAEEGL01 (sample SAMN16246548, study PRJNA631951) | gut metagenome | biome: gut microbiome; feature: rumen; material: fiber-attached | host: Bos | place: Iran: Karaj | collected 2018-10 | reverse complement strand
AGACGCATGACGGCGTCCTTCACCTCGCCTTTGTCCGCGCCCAGAGCGGCGGACAGCTGCCTCATCGTGGCCCTTCCCATGCCGTCGATCATGTTCAGGACGGCCAGGTCACCGGGCTGGATCTCCTCGCGCCTCAGGGCGGCGTATTTGTCGCCTTCCTCCTTCAGCACGTACCTTACCCTTCCCCTGACGAACCTGCCCAGAAGGAGCTCCCCGGATTTCCTCATGGAATGCCATTCGTTCAGGTCGAAGCCCCTCACTCTGTTGTACACGTCCATCTCGCTTCCGGCGCTGCCGTAGAAATCGAAATACGAGCGTATGTCCGGGAAATCGTTTCCTTTGGAGAGCCTGTAGCGCTCCACGGTGTCGTAATCGAACACGTTCTTCTTGCCGGAGCGGAGCCTCATGTGGTCCAGCTTCAGCATGTACTGGTCGTTCTCGGAGATCAGGAAGCGGCCCTTGGAGACTTCTCCTGAAGCCACCAGCGATTCCAGGGAAGCGAAGGCCTCGTCGTCCGGAAGCGAAAGCGCGAACGCGGCTTCCTGGACGGTCGCCGGCGAGAAGCAATCCAGATACCTCAGCATTATGCGGTCCACGGCGGCTTTGACCTCCACCTCAGGATATTCGGCGAGAGCGAAAGTCCATTTCCCGCGTCCGTCCACGTCTGTGCGGCGGACTTTGTACATGGACTCCAGCTTTCTCAGGCTCCTCAGGACGGCGTCTTCGCTGGCCTCCAGCGCCTCCGCGATCTCTGATATGGAAGAGCCTTCGCCGACCCTGGCCAGAACGTCCTCGTCCATATCCGTCAGGCGGCGCTCCTTGCGGGTGGCTGCCGCATAGTATGGGATCTCGGATGCGACCATGATGTGGACGTCGTCCATGTATACTGTGCCGATGGATCCGTCTCTGAGAAGCTCCCTCACCCAGCCGTCCACGACTTTCTTGTCTTCGTCGGTGTAAGTGTATACGTTGCGCCCGCGCTCGCGGATGGCTTGGAGAGGGCCGGTCCTCATCAGAAGCTTCGGGATGTCATCCTTGGAAGAGATGCGGGGCGCTTTCTGCGCGAAATACGGGATTATCTGGTCCTCAGTGAACTCGAACTCGCTCACGGAGTCGCCCAGCGCGCGATACAGGACTTTGCGGTGGAGCTCCCTGAGAAGCGCGGAACGGTCCTCCATCAGGACTATATCGGAGAAACCTGAGAGGATGGCGGAATGGGCGAACGGAGAAGGCGTCCCTCCATAGTGGATCAGCCTCAGACCCATCCTGCCGGAATCCAGGAGATTCAGAACGTATTCCGCGTTCCTGATGTCCATATCGTCCTCCATCACCTCGCGGTAAGTCTCCTCGATGACAGGGACGTCCTCCATATCCTCCAGCATCTCGAGGAGATAGCTGGACCGGACCTGCTGCCTGTTGACGGATATGGGCTTCCCCCTGTAATTGCGGAGGATCATGAAGCTGCGGGCGGCGGTGTGCCTGAACCTCAGCTTGAATATCTCGGAGTCTTTGAGGGATTTCCTGAGCACCTGCTCCAGCTCCGACGACCTTATCAGCCCCGGAATCAGTCCCATGTCGAATTTCCTGGGGCAGCCGAGCATGAAGCTGTCGTCGGATATCGTCACCGAGACGTTGGCGCCGATCATGGCGGTCATCCTGTACGCATATGCGCGGGACAGAGCGTCGTTCACCCTGCGGCCGAATGGGAAATGGAAGACCAGCTTCTGGTTGCCGGAAGGGTCTATGTACTCCTCCACGGCGAGGCAGTCGCAATCCGGGATGAAACCCGCGACGGCCTCCTGCTCCCTGAAATAAGATAGGATCGAACGGGCAGAACCTGCGTTGACGTCGAACTCCTCAGAGATCGATTTCACAGCCTTGGAATCGGGATCCTTGATGCGGGACGCCATCTCCTTCCTGAACATGGCTATGTCCATTGACAGATCGAAGCTGCGGGGAAGCATCTCGCCTGCCCAGGAAGGCACGGTGGGCTTCCTTCCGTTGGCCTCTTTGACGTAGGCCGTCATGCCTTTGGAGCGGACGAACTCGAACGAGCGGCCTCCCAGAACGAAAACATCCCTGGGCGACAGCCTCTCAACGAATTTCTCGGACAGCTCCCCGGCCATGGTCCCGTGGCTTGTGATGACCCTGTAATTAGCTTCCTCGGGGATCGTCCCCAAGTTCATGAAGTAGATCATGCGGGAGCCTTTCTTCTTCCCGAACTGCTTTTCTTCCTCGTCATACCATATCTTGGAATAGACGCCTTCGAAATCGTCCTTGCTCCCCAGGTATCTGAGGACGCTGTCGAATTTCTCCCGGGGAAGGTTGCGATAGCAGTAGGAGCCTTTCACAAGGTTGTAGGCCTCATCGGTATCCCACCTCTTGTCCAGGCTCATTCCCACGACGGTCTGCGACAGCACATCCAGGCAATTCTCCGGTATGCCCACGCGGTCCACGTCGCTGCGATGGGCGGCGCGGCACAGCACGGCGCATTCCACCAGATCGTCAGGATCGAACACCAGAAGACGGCCTTTCGCGATCTTGCCGAAGCTGTGCCCGCTCCTTCCGATTCTTTGCAGCCCTTTCGCGACGGATTTCGGGGACCCGATCTGGCACACCAGATCCACGGAACCTATGTCTATCCCGAGCTCCAGAGAAGTGGAGGAAACCACGCATTTGATCTCCCCGCGCTTGAGGCGCTCCTCGACGTCCAGCCTTATCTCCTTCCCCAAGGAGCTGTGGTGGACCTCGATGTTGTCCAGTCCCCTCTCCTTCAGCTTGTATACGACGCTCTCCGCGCCTGAGCGGGTGTTCGTAAAGACCAGAGTCGTCTCGTGCTGGTCTATGAGCTCCTTCAGAGCGTCGTACATCATGGAATTCACGATGTCCGAAGATAGAGCGGTCATGTCGTTCGCAGGGCATATGACCTTCAAATCCAGCTCCTTCTTGGAGCCGGACTATATGAGCACAGCATCCCTGGAGGTGCCGTCCGGATTGCTTCCGACCAGATATCCTGCTATCTTCTCTATCGGAGCCAAAGTGGCGGACAGACCTATGCGTGTGAACTCGCCGTCGCAATGTGCTCTCAGACGCTCCAGCGTGAGGGAAAGGAACGCGCCTCTCTTGGAATCGCATATGTCGTGGATCTCATCCAGAATGACCCATTCGACTTTCTTGAACGATTCCCTGAACTTCGGGGCCGCGAGAATCAGCGCCATGCTTTCCGGGGTAGTTATCAGAATGTGGGGCGGATGGCGGACCATCTTCTGCCTGTCGGTCTGGCTGGTATCGCCGGATCTTACGGCCACCCTGATATCCGGCACGTTCATGCCGTGGGCGGCGGCGACTTCCCTCATCTCCGCCAGAGGGGTGTTGAGATTGCGGTTGACGTCGTTGGCGAGGGCTTTGAGCGGGGATATGTAGATGCAATAAACGCGCTCTTCCAGGGTCCCTTCCCTGGCGTAGCGGGTGAGTTCGTTGATGATGCTCGTGAATGCCGTGAGAGTCTTTCCCGAGCCGGTCGGTGACGAGACGAGAACGTTGCGGCGCTGATGGATGACCGGTATCGCCTTTGCCTGCGGTATCGTGAGATCATCGAACTTCTCGTTGAACCACGTTGAGATCAAAGGCTCCATCATACCCATGACTTCACCTTTGGTATAGGCCCTGTCTATTCTCTCGATCATCCGACCACAATCGCATAGCCTATGATTGGATGCAATATAAACATTATTGATTGCCCACAATTAACCGTAAATCCTCCGAAAACGTATTAGATTTCCATACCATGCAAGGTGGCATGAAACACTTGGCGTTTCCCGCTGCGGCCGTTGCGATCGTGGTTTTGGCGGCGCTCTTGCCGTTCGCATCTTTTGCCGAAGGCGGCGGAGAAAGCGCCACTTTCATCGAGGGATACGTCTCCAGCGACATCAAAGGGGAGAATACCTTCCTCAAAAACGCCGAGATAACCGCTGTAAGCAGCAACGGAACCATATACAGGGCCACCACCGATTCCAAAGGCTTCTTCAGCCTTCCATGCCCAGAAGGAGAATATTCAATTTCGGTGGAATGCAAGGGGTTCAAGCAAGTGGATTTCGGGAATGTCTCCGCAGGCGGGCCTCCGCTTTATGTCACCCTCGACATGAGAAGCAGCGAAGCGATCTGGGGCATGGATACCCCGCACGCCCTGCAGGTCCTTGGGATAGTCATCCTTCTCATCATCGTCGGCGTCGGCATGGCCGTATTCCTGATATGCAAGAGAAAGAGAGCCAATGCCGCCACGGTCATCGGGCCCTTACCCGAAGAGAAAGGCAGCACCGAAGACTCGGACGACATCGGCTATGGCGAAGAGGATGGGGACGAATACGTCAAGAACGGGATCAATTACCCCTGACCAGGGACTCCGAGACCCTCTTGTAAAGGCTGTTCCCTTCCGCGTCCATGGCGACGATGAGAGGGCCGAACCTATCCGTTTCGAAGCGCCACATGGCTTCCGCCATCCCTAAGTCGAGCCATTCCACGCCGGAGCATCTTTTGAGCCCTTCCGCGTACGATATCGCTACCCCGCCGGTGGCAGCCAGATATACGCAGCCGACTTCCTTCATGGCTTCTGCGACCCCGTCTGACATCCCGCCCTTGCCTATGATGGCGCGGATATGGAATCTGCGGATCATCTCGGGCTCCAGCTTGTTCATCCTGGCGGAAGTGGTGGGCCCTGCTGCCAAGACCTTCCATTCTCCGGCGTCGTTCTGGGCCATTATCGGACCGCAATGGAACAGGGTGGCGCCTTCCAACCCCTGAGGCAGAGGCTTGCCTTCCTTTGCGTATTCCAGGGCGCGGATGTGCATCTCGTCGCGGCCGGTTATGACGGAACCGAAGAGATACACGGTGTCCCCGAGCTTCAGCGATCTTGCATCAGTTTCTGTGAGAGGGGCGGTGAACGACCTCATAATATGGCCCCCTGAGAATAGTGGACACCGTTCTCTGTTATCCTGGCGGAGGCGCGGCGGGTCGCCCAGCATCCGATGTTGACGGCAACTGGAAGGCTGGCCGTGTGGCAGTAAGCTTTCTTCGCCTTCACCGCGAACGACGTCGTCGATCCGCCCAATCCCATCGGCCCGAGACCGGAGGAATTGAGCGCCGTGAACAGATCCTCCTCCAGCTTCGCCAGATCCGGGTCTGGATTCTCCGAATCTATCGGAACGAGAAGAGCCTCCTTGGCCATCTCCACGCATCTGTCGGATGTCCCGCCTATGCCGACTCCGACTATGGTCGGGGGGCAGGGCCTTCCGCCCGCGTCGAGAACGGCGTCGATGACGAATCTTTTTACGCCTTCGATCCCATCGGAGGGGTTCAGCATCGCCAGGCGGGTCATGTTCTCCGAGCCGGCCCCTTTCGGGAGGACGGTGATCTCGGTGAACTCGTCGTCGGTCGGCATGTAATGGATTATGGGCATGCCCAGCCCGAGATTGTCGCCGCTGTTCTCGCGGGTGATGGGATCGACAGCGTTGGGCCTCAGCGGGATCGACTTGGTCGCCCTCCGCACCCCGTTGGCAATGTCCTTGGCTATCGAGGAATCGAACTTCCCTCTGACATAGAACACCTGAATCCCGGTGTCCTGGCACATGGGAAGCCCCAGATGCTCGGCTTTCTTAGCGTTCTCCATTATGGCGCCGAGCTGAATGCTGGCTATCTCCCCAGATTCCCATCCGGCGGCGGCTTCGAGCGCCCAGCCGATGTCCATCGGGAGCTTTGTGTTGGCCAAGCGGAGAAGGTTGACGACGACGTCCTCCACCGGCTCTGGCAGTCTCATCATGCCCCTTAGATAGGAGGACGCCGTTAAAAACTGTGCTCACGGGACCAGATAAAGCACGTCGTCTATGGGCACCACATGCACCGTGTCCGGGGCTTCATATCCCTCCGGGACCTTCAGATCCACGGCGGAATAATTGTCGGGATGCATGATCTGAATCTCGCGCCCGGAACGGCTTATGACCGTCGCTTCCTTGAGATTCCCGGCTTTCTCGTACAGCTTCAGCGATGGGATGTCCGCCTTCCTGACCGCTTTCTCCCTGAAATCGAAGAGGTCCAACGCACGGCCGCCGTAAGACGATATGCGAAGCAGCTTGCAGTATCTCCCTCCGGAGATCACCACGTCGCCCACATGGTATTCCGGCAGGCGCACAAGGTATGTCAGGCGGTACATGTCCTGGCCGTCGGCGGTCTGCCCCACCAGCTTCGGGGATTCCTTGGTCTCGGCGCAATAGGTTTCGCCCAGCTGTTTCATCAGGGATTTCCCCAGGGATATGGATGATAGGTAGACGTCGACGCCTCCCGTGACCAGCTCCGTCTTGGTTATGAAAAGCTGCTTGTTGTTCTCCGCCTGCTTGGCCACCGACTTCTCCACCGCGGTCAGAACCTCGTTCCTCAGCTCCGGGCTGAGATCTTTGGAGCCTGCCCTGATCTGGAGTATCGAAGTGTAATAGCTTCCGAGCTTCCTGGAGCAGGGCTTGCACACGCCTTTCTTGATGCGGACTATGACGGATGCCGTGTCGGTCGTCACGTAGCCCATTATGTCGAGCACGGATTGCAGCGTCACTTCGTACACGAAAGGATCCTTCTTGGACACAAGGATGTCCCCGTCCACGACTTCCGCGCCCTCTATTATCCTTATGGCGCTCTGGGCTGCTTTGGCGACGGCGTCCTCTACCTTCATCCCGTACCATCTTTCGTTGAAGCAGAACTCCCCGCAGTTCGCGCAGACCTTCAGGTCCACGTGGTGCGGCATCGTCGACAGCTTCCTTCCGTCGAGCCAGCAGCTTACGCACATGCCCTCGAGAGATTCCGCGCAATCGCGGCCGCATTTCACGCAGAAATTCACATCATCACGACCATCAGATATTTGACGCCGCAGATCTCGAACGCTTGGTCCGAAGTTGCGTACCCTTCCCTGACCGCCAATTCCACGGCGCGGTTGCCTATCAGATTCATGGAACCGGCCGATCTCATCCATTCGGCCAGCTCATTCTCTTCGATGGCCGCGCCGCTGTAGAAGGCTTCGCTGACCGCGATCCTGCGGCCCCCTTCCTCCAGGGACCTGCCAAGAAGCTCGTCGTCGCACGCGGCGAGGATCGTGTCCCCGCCCATCATATGCATCCTTGCGTACGTATTATCCCCTCAGGCAATTTTGAATTCCTTGGTCCCGAAGATCTCGCCTGCATCATGGAGCTGCTTGACGATCTTCTCCACTTCGCTGGGCGACAGCCCCTCGTGCCCGCACTTGGCGACGATGTCCTCCAGGACGATGCCGGCCTCGCCTGCGGATTTGATTATGCGCTTGACGATGCCTCTCTTGTCCAGCTTGACCTTGTTCTTGTCGGTGTCGACTATGCCCATGTCGAAAGACCCGTCCTCGGTCCCGGCGATGCCCCTCAGATAATGCTCGACGAGATCTACCGCACGGTTCGCGTCCAGGTCGGTCACTTTGTTGCTCAGCCTCATCTTGGCGGACGCCTCCGAAAGGCGCACGAAAGCCTCCAGCTGCCTGGCGGTTATCGGCACGGAATCCTCCTTGGCGGTCTTCCTGATCTGAAGGTAGCTGTCCTCTATGATTTTGTACGCGTCCTCGGTCATCACCGGCACGATGCGCTTGGAATACGCGACATATTTCCTCAGGATCTCGACGTCATAGATCGGCTTGATGTTGTTGGTCCTCTCGATGATGCCTGCGATGTCAACCCCCTCTATGCGGGAGTCCTCCGAGATCTGGCGGGCCTGACCGCGCTGATGGGCAGACAGGATGTGCTCGGTGATCTTCTTGTCTCTGGTGACTTCCGGCTTGTCCCTGAGGACGAATATGAGATCGAAACGGGACATGAGCGCCGGAGGCAGATTGATCTGGTCGTAGATGGAGGCACCCTCGTCGAACCTCCCGAATTTCGGGTTGGCCGCGGCCAGCATCGAGCACCTGCACTGCAGAGTCGCTGTGATTCCTGCCTTAGCCACGGAGATCTTCTGGGATTCCATTGCTTCGTGGAGGGACGAACGGTCCTGGTCGGTCATCTTGTCCAGCTCATCGATGCATGCCAGACCTTTGTCCGCGAGGACCAGCGCACCGGCCTCCAGTGTCCATCTCCCGTCGCCGAAATCGTCTCTCACGGCCGCCGCGGTCAGACCCGCCGCAGAAGCGGATTTCCCTGAGGCGTAGATCCCTCTGGGCGCGAGCATGCTCATATATCTGAGAAGCTGGGACTTGGCGACACCGGGGTCCCCTATCAAAAGAATGTGCATGTCACCCCTGATCACGGTCCCGTCGTCCAAAGTCTTGTGGGAACCACCGAACAGCTGCAAGGCGATCGCGCCCTTGACCTCCTCCAAGCCGTTGATCGTCGGCGAGATGGACTGGACGATGTTGTTGAAGAGATCCTTGTCCCTGGACATCTCCATTATCCTCTCCTCATCCTCCGCGGTTATCTGGATCTCATCGTATTCGTGCTGCTCGAATTCCACCGCGAGCACGTCGAGGAATGTATCGAAAACTGTCGTCTTGTCCCTGTCAGACTTCTCGACCGCCCTCAGAATCCCGACCAGCGTAATGCGGTTCCCTGCCGTGACCTGCCCGGCAATGTCGTCCTCGACGTATCCGGTTATCCTTTCGGGTTGGGCGCCGCCTCTGAGTCCCTCCGGGCTCTCCTGGATCTCTATCTTCTGTGTGTCGGTGTATACGGACGCGTTCTGGTCCAGGATGAACCTGACCGCCTGCTTGTTGCATCCGCCCTCGGGGTTGGAGCACATCACAGGCTCCCTCAGGATCATGCCGGTCTCCTCGACCCATGTCTCCGCCCCGCATCTGGCGCATCTGAACAGCGCGTGGGTCAGGCGCGGCTTCACGGCCGTGACTTTCCTGGCCAAGCCTTCGACGGCAACCAATTTGAGGAGATGCTCCGACCTGAGATTCCTGATCTCCACGGTGGCGTCGCGGGGGAGATTGCGTATCCTGACGTTGATGACATCGCCCGGGCGGTTGACGTTGGGCACCAGGGACATGACGGTCTTCCTGGCCAGGCTGAGGCATCTGTCAGGGTAATCGAGCATGAACATGGCGAAATCCACGTTGTACGCGTTTATGTCGGCGTAATCGACGTTCAGGCTCTTGGGATCCGGATATTTGTTTGCTATCTCCGCGATGGCTATGCGGTATTCGTCCTTGGAGAAGACCTCCGACCATGCCAGCTCTATCTCGCTGTCCTGGAAATTCATAGCCATGCTCAGACCTCCTGGGAACGGCATTCCTCATCCGCCCACCATATCCATCCGCCGCGTTCCATGGATATCGCCCCTTTGATACGGCCTTCCCTGCGGTATTTCGAGAGGGTCTTAGCCAAATCGTCGGGACACCTGTAACTGAACAGATGCTCGAGCCTATCGGTGGCTTCTCTGGTCGTCAGCATATCGTTTCCCAGAGCCTCCCATATCATCCGCAAAAGGTCGTCCTCCGCCATATGTTAGGTCATTAACCAAAGGAAGTATAAATCCAGTCGCTACGGTCACGTTGCACCGTCAAATCTGATCGAAAAACGCGGAAACGATTGTGAAAGCATATATTGCAGGCAACAAATGAGCAGGCGTGTATGGGTCCGGAGAACGCGCTGGCGCCTTGGCGGCTCTTGCCGCGGGCATAATATGGGGATTTCTGGGCCCTTTCGTGCGCGGATGCGCTTCCATCGGCATCACTCCCATGCAAATGACCTGCCTGCGCTACATTATCGTGGCGCTCATCATGGCGCCCATAATGTGGCACGGATTCCGCGGAAAACCGACCCCATCGCGGAGATCCGCCATTCTGATCGCGATCATGGCCATAATCGGCATATCCGCGAATTCCACGCTGTATTTCGAGTCGATGACTCTGATTTCGCTGTCGATGTCTACGGTGCTTCAATACCTAGCCCCGTTCATCGTCGTCGCAGTATCCGTTCCGCTGTTCGGCGAGAGCCTCACCAAAACGAAAGCCGCCGCCGTCATAGTGGCGTTCCTGGGATGCGTCCTGTGCGCGAATCTCATATCGGACCCGGGATCGATGGATCCCATCGGAATCTTGTGCGGAGCCGTGTCCGGATTCTGCTTCGCAACGTACACGATATGCTCCAAGGATCTGTCGGAGAACGGAGTATCTGCGACGGAGATCCTGTTCTACGGCTCTCTGGTTGCGATAGCCAGTTTGGCGCCTTTCTGCGACCTCCCGTCCGCATTCTCCACCGTATCGGCCGACCTCGGCAACCTGGCCCTGATAGTGGCCCTCGGAATTTTCATGACCCTGCTGCCTTTCGCGCTGTTCAACTGGTCGCTGAAAAGAATAGAAGCCGGAAAAACATCGGTGATAACTTTCGCCGAACCCATGACCGCGACCGCACTCGGCCTGATCCTTTACGGCGAAGACATAACCCTTGAGACCGCGGCGGGGCTGGCGATGATACTGATCGCGCTGATGCTCGTGGGCAGGGAGAAATCCAAAGATAGCCTCGTTCGCCGATCACAGAACGGATATATTCTTCCTGGATGGCGACGACTTCGGAGCTGTCCTTGGCTTTGGAGTAGTCCTCTAGCATGGCTCCGTTCAGCCTGAGGAATTCCGGGGCCCAATTGAACCTCCCCAAAAAGGAATCGGCCTGCTCATTCTCGCCGAGGATATAAAGCGCCGCCATTACCGCCTCGGCGCTGTTGAGCTCCATGGGCCTCCCCCAATTGATCGGGTTGGAAGCCAGAAGATAGGGCAGGGCGCGTTCCTCCACCCTTTTCAGACGCGGGAACTCGTCGATGTTGGTCCAAGTCAGGTCCATCACGACCAAACCGCGGCGGGCATGGGGCAAATCAGCCGGAGACATCGCCCTCTCCGCGAACGGGGAGAGCACAATGGAACCGGGCGGTATGGCCCCGAGCGTCTTGGCCTCCTTGCCCAGCCCGAACTTCAGCATCCGCTTGGCGGTGCACTTTTTGGGGTCGCATTGGCATTTGTCGTAGATGATTACCGGTATCATCGGCTGAGCTGCGCCTTCAAAACGTTTGGATCGCTCATGTTTGTTTTGACCCAGTTCCTGACCTCTTCCATGGACTTGTAATACTCGTCATAGAGTTCGGCGTCGTCGGTGGCGGCGAAATCGGGTCTGACCCTCATATCGACCAGCATCTGCCTGCCCTGCCAGGGGGTCCTCGGAGCCCACTCCTCGTAAGTGGCCTTATCCATGTATACGACCGCATCGTACTCCTGGTCCTTCCTGAGATATTCCTCGTCCTTGAAGTCCTTGGAGACCTGCCTCCTTATGTCCACCCCGTTCTGGTACAGGACGGAAATCATCTCGCAGTCGATCGCGTCTTTCTCGGGGCCTGCGCTGTAGACATCGTAAAGATCGGGGAACATCTCCCTGGCGAAATGCTCCGCGACCTGAGAGACGAAATCGTTCTTCCGATCGATGAACAGCACGCGCACCTTGGTCTGGGCCTGCTTCTTTGACATGATACCGCCTACTGCCGCTCCGATGCATCGGACCATAGATAACGATTGGCCCGTCGCAAGCCTTATGTGCCCGCCACGCCATCGCCGAGTTGCCACGGTGATGATCGTTTTTTTCGTGCTGATCGTGATGATAGACGGGCGAGCTGAGTGGCATGATCATTCGCTGGGCTTCATCAAGCCTTTCTTGTACGCCTTCGGTACCAATTCTCTGGGGACCCCCACTCCGACGGAAGCGTACAGGACATCGACATCCTCTCCGGAAGGTTCCACCCATATCCTCTCTGCCGTGGAAGACATCAGCGATTGCGCGATTCCCATGGCTTCGGCGAGCTCATACCCGGCCTCGGACATGCGGGACGAAACTGCCTTGCGCACGATCGATGCGGCAATCTGGCACATGATCTCCCCGCACACTTCCCTGGGTTCCGCGCTGTAACCCATCCCCTCGTGTCTGAATGGGGCTTCCGCCCTCAGGCCGTTCATGTACGCTTCGGCTACGACCTCGGGGCTTCCGCCTTTGTTGGACACCAGCACCGTGAATTCTGGGGAGGGAATACCATAGCCGCCGGTCTCGGAGCATATGTAAGCGGAGGCTTTCCTGCCGAACAGCTCGACCTTCTTCTTGACTGCAAAAAACTCCCTTCCGCCGATCTCGAATATGCATTCCTTGTCTTCGACATGCTTCAGCGCTTTCTGGCAGAGATCCTTGTATGGATATCCCTTCTTAGCGGGCATCTTCACGATGAACGTCATAGCAGATTCCGGCCCGAATCTCTTGAAGAGCTTCTCGGACATGTATTCCTCTCCGAGAACGGCCACGCCCAAAGATGGTGCGCCATCGGCCCAGCCCGCCGGGTCCAATATTGCTTCGCATCCCACCGGCCCTCCCATTGGCCCGTCGAATTCGATCATGACGTTCGGGCCGCCGTAGGCGGATGCGTCTACGAAGAATGGCACCTTCCCGAAGCGGAATTCGTCCCCGAATTTGGAGCGGACGCCTTCGGAACCCGTTTTCGAAAGGAATTTACCCCCGAAATCTGTGCCAGAGAAAAGGTCGGAAAGGAAAGATCTTCCCAGAAACGCTTTCGGGGACATTCCCGAGCATCCTGCGGCTTCCATCACCGAACGGACGAGAACCCCCTCATAGACATGATCGTCTGGGAACGCTTTCCTCAGATGGAAGAGCAGCCCTGACATCCTCATGGATTCGAGAGCGAGATAAGCGTCGCCGAATATCTTGTGTACGGCATCCTGCGGCGGAGGGCTTTGGATTGCGACGCTTTTGGAAGGAGGATCGCAAATGAGCTGCTTCTCAGCGCTGACCGCCGGCTCATCCCGGTCGAACTCTTTGGGGTCGAAGAAATCGTCTTTGTCCGCATCATAACCGATGAGCCCGCGCGTAGGAGACATGAAAACCCCTCTCCTCTTGGATGCCGCCAAGCTCACGATCTTCCCCAGCTTCTCTCTTTGGACCTGCTTGGAATGGTATCTGCTGCTCTTATCGTAAATCACGTCGATTATTGCCGCGCTCCCGGAGCGGACAGAACCGTCATCATTCCTGACGAGCTTCTGAACTTTTATGAATGCCATGGTTGGGAATGGGCCCGCAGCATAATACAATTTGCCCCTATAGTATGACTTTGGAGGACACTATAGTATTAAACTGAGGACCGGCAACTTTCAGACTTTTTCCACTATAGTCTACCTCACATATCAATCGTGTCTCGGAAGAAAAGGGGCCCTGAGACCGAAATAAACCGGCATGCACCATTCCATCCGTTTTTAGCCCCCCAAAAAATAGAATTCAGTACGTTTTTAGCCCCCCAAAAAAATTCATGTAATGTTCAATCCGTGCAAAAGCATGAGAAGGACGATCGAGGCAAAACTGCTCGGATGGAAAGCATCCGACAGAAGAAAGCCTTTGATAATGCTTGGAATGCGCCAATGCGGCAAAACATACACGCTGAAAGAATTCGGCAGGAAGCATTACGAAGATGAGGCCTATTTCGACTTCGAGCGCAACCCTCAGCTCAGCAATATATTCAGAGACCTCGAACCGAACAGAATAATAAAGGAACTCTCGGCAGCCAACGGAAGACGCATCACCGAAAGGACGCTGATAATATTCGACGAAATCCAGCATTGCTACGCTGCGTTATCATCTCTCAAATATTTCTGCCAAGAAATGCCGGGATACCACATAGTCTGCGCAGGATCGCTCCTTAGCCTGGCCTTGGCAAATTGCAGCCCAACAAGAAAGGGTGCAGGCGGCATCCAGGACAGAAATACATTCCCCGCGGGCAAAGTGAATTTCATCAGGATGTGGCCCATGGATTTCGGGGAGTTCATTCTGGCAACCGAAGGCGAAGAATTCTTCGGCATGATAGATGGCATCCCGCCGCGCGAAGAGATTCCGGCATGGGCCATGGAACGCCTCGAGTCTTCTTACGGCGACTATCTCATGGTTGGCGGCATGCCTGAATCTGTTAAAACCTGGATTGACACCAAAGATTTAGTCGAAGTAAGGCGCGTCCAGAACGAAATGATCCGTTCTTTCAGAGAGGATATGGGGAAATACAGCGGATTCATCTACCAGAAGGTTGTAGCGCTCTGGGATTCCGCCGCATACCAAGCGGCCGAAGCAGGAAACAGATTCTTCCTGAAAAAAGCGGGCGGAACCACAAAAACATTGGCTGACCCTTTGCAATGGTTGCTTGATGCGGGCCTTCTGAAACGCGCGTGGGAAGTCAACGACGATTCCATCCCCCAGAATCCGAGGGGCAGAATCTATTACAAGCTGTATCTGCCGGACGTGGGGCTTCTCTCGTGTATGGCGGGCATATCCCCGTTCAACCTCTCATCAGCAGACAGCAGAACCTCGATCATTCGCGGGGCCCTGGCGGAGAACTATGCCCTCAACCAAATGACCTCTGCTCTGGACATGGACGGAGATGCGTTCTTCTGGGCCAACCGCAAGGGGGATGCGGAAGTGGACTTCCAGATCAGACTGGGAAACAAACTCGTCCCCGTAGAAATCAAATCCGGAAAGATTGGCAGACCTATGTCATTGGAATTTTACTGCGAGAAATATTCTCCCAAAGCGGCGCTTATACTGTCCAAGAGAAATACCAGCTCAATGAAGACGGTTTCTCGTTCGTTCCCTTGTTCATGGCATGGAAAATCGATGCGTATCTGAGAGCTCTCGGAATAAGCACAGAGGAGCCCCATTAACTAAGCCTTACATTTTGGGAGATATTTACAAAACACACGGTTCATGATGTGTGCCTTGCCCGGGAACAGGTAAGTACAACGATGCGATGGGATTGAATTTTGGAACTCTGATGAATGCGCAGACTTCTGCCTGCCCCAAAGGGCCGTAAGAGGTTTGTCGCCTTCATATTAAGGGCAATCTCAGCAACTCGGCGATAAACCGAATCGCTTCAAGGACCAGGGTCAGTTTTGCAGGATGCCTCTGGCCCTTTTATCGTCCAGGATTCTCACCTCCTTTTCGATTGCTCAGGTCGGGGACCGGCGCAAAGGGGAGCCCTATATGCCGGACTCCCTCCTTAGCACTGCCATCTGGGCCTAAATATATCGTGGTTGTGCGAGGAATACACAAAACTTCATGTCACGGCAGAAACTAGACACCCGCAAGCCGCTCGCCCTTGTATTATGAACTAAGCTGGATCAGAATCAATCGCACAGAACAAGTATTCCGATCGATATCCTGTGCTCATGAAGGTAAAGCTCGACGTGCAGCTCGACCCAACCCTCGGCTGCGGTCAAGCCCATAGGTGGAGAAAGAAAGTGGATGGCTCCTGGGAAGGCGTTCTCGGCTGCAATATTGTGACCCTGAAACAAGAAGAAGATGGGTTCTCTGCAGAGGGCTGCTCTGAGAAACGCATACTGGACTACATGAGGGCGGATGACGACGTAGAGTCCATACTTGCCGACATATCCGGGAGAGAGCCGTATGTAGCAGACCTTATAGCTCGCTGCCCAGGGATGCGCATACTCAGGCAGGATCGCTGGGAATGCCTCGCGACATATCTTCTTGCGACCAATGCCAACGTAGCACGCATCGGGAAGATGGTCGAATCGGTTTGCACCGAATTCGGAACGGACTTGGGCGGGAGATCCTCATTCCCGACGCCGAAGCAGATCCTCGATGGCAGGGACAGGGTATGCACATGCAGACTCGGGTTCAGGGAGCAGAGGCTCATAGAGCTGGCTGAGCGCGTTGAGAACGGGAATATAGACCCGGATGCGATGGCCGAACTTGATTACGAGGGATGCTGCAAAGCTCTGGTCGGCATAAACGGCGTCGGTCCCAAGGTCGCCGATTGCGTCGCCCTGTTCGCCTATGGGCATCTGGAGGCTTTCCCGATAGACGCGCGCATCTCCAAGGTCATGGAACTGAAGTATGGAGTCACTGGGAGCTACCGCAAAGTGGCCGATGCGGGAAGGAGCATATTCGGCCCTTACGCCGGATACGCGCAGGAATTCCTTTACCATAGCCAATTCATATGAACGGATCTGGAGCGCCCACGAAAAAATATGAAATAAACGCCGCCCGATTCGCATGCATGCCCTCATTGCAGATTGCTTTGGACCTTATGCAGCTCAGCAGAGCCGTTCCTATCGCGCACGAAGCGGTGGACGGCGGAGCGGACTGGGTAGAAGTTGGCACGCCACTGATCAAGAGCGAAGGCGCGGAAGCCGTTCGCGCTCTGCGCAGGGAGTTCCCCGGCAGGAAGCTCATCGCAGATACCAAAACCATGGATGTCGGGGCGTTCGAGGTTGAGATAATGGCCAAATCCGGGGCAGACGTCGTCACTGTTCTGGGATTGGCGGACGATTCAACTATCGACGAAGCCGTCAAAGCGGGCAGAAAATACGGCGCGGAGATAATGGTGGACATGATAAACGTCCCCGACAAAGTCTCCCGCGCGAAGGAAGTGGAGAAACTTGGGGTGGCCTACATCTGCCTCCACATGGGGATAGACACCCAGATGAAAGGCGAGGAGCCGCCGATAGACATCTTAAAGAAGATCGTGGAAGAAGTTTCCATACCCGTGGCCGTCGCAGGAGGGATAACCGCGGAGAACGCCGGGCTCTACGCGGAAGCCGGCGCCGCCGACATCATCGTCGGAGGAGCGATCATAAAGACCGAAAACATAAAGGCGGCCGCAAAGAACGTCAAAAAGGCTATCGCAGGCGCAAAGATCAGGACGGACCTCGCCAAAAAATATTCTGAGGACGATCTGTTCGAAGCGTTCTCCAGGGTGTCCACCTGCAACATCTCGGATGCGTTCCACAAGCAGGGAGTCATGTTCGGGATCCTTCCGCAATCCTTGGGGCACAAGCAGAGGATGGTGGGCCGCGCTCTCACCGTGCAGACGACGAACGGCGACTGGGCAAAGCCGGTGGAAGCCATAGACCGCGTCAAAAAGGGAGACGTCCTGGTGGTCGACGTGGGAGCGGCTCCGGTTGCTGTTTGGGGGGAGCTCGCTACATGCTCCGCCATGGTCATGGGAGCGGCCGGAATCGTCATCGACGGTGCCATAAGGGACATAGACGACATCCGCGACCTGGGATTCCCGGCGTTCTCCCGCACGGTAGCGCCCTGCGCCGGAGAGCCCAAGGGATACGGCGGGATAGGCATCGAAATAACCGTCGGCGGCCAGAGGGTCCGCACGGGAGACTGGATCGTGGGAGACGAATCCGGATTGGTCGTGATCCCCAAGGAATCAGCCGTCGAAGTGGCCAACCGCGCTCTGGACGTCCATGAGAGGGAGAACAGGACTAGAGAAGAGATCAGAAGAGGATCGACCCTGTCCAAAGTCAACGAGCTCGCCAAATGGGAGCCGGTCAGCTGATTTTCCAATGGAAATGAAGGGGTTCCGAACAGACCGTCCGGAATCCCGTTTTCCCGTCAGTACGGGCGGTAAGAGCCGTTGAGCTCCTTGTCGAGCTCGCGGAGCTTCTCTACCCTTGCCTCGGTGGAAGGGTGGGTCCTGAAAAGGTTGGTGAAACCGGTCAGCTTCTTGAGCCCTTTGGGGCTTGAGATCCAGATGCATTCGTACGCATCGCTTGAATACGTGTTGTTCGGGGAGCTGCATCCGGTCTCCAGCTTATTGAGCGCGGAAGCCAGCGCCATCGGCTTTCCGGTGAGCCTCCCGCCGGATTCGTCCGCAAGGAACTCGCGGTTCCTGGATACTCCGAGCTGGACCAACGATGCCGCCAATGGAACCGTGAGGTCTATCAAGATCATGATTATCAGGCTGGCCCCGTTCCTGTTGCCTCCGCTGAACAGGGCGGAATACACTCCCATGCGGGTTACGAACGCCACGAGGGACGCCAGAGTGGAAGCCGCCGACATCACCAGTATGTCACGGTTCTTGACGTGGGACAGCTCATGTGCCATTACGCCTTCCAGCTCCTCATCGGTAAGGAGGTTGAGGATCGGCCTCGTAGCCACCACGGCCGCGTCCTTGGGGCTGCGCCCGGTAGCGAACGCGTTTGGCATGGGCACCTCGGAGATCCCGACCTCGGGCATGGGAAGCCCGGCTTTGTTGGCCAGATTCTTGACTATGCCATACAGCCTCGGCTCCTCCGCTTCGGTGACGAGACGGACTTTGTTTGCAGACAAAGCCATCTTCTTGGAGCCGAAAAGCGAGTAAAGGTTCATCGCTATGGAGATGGCGAGCATCACCCACATACCGGCCCACATGTTCCCAAGGTAATACCCTACCGCAATTCCTATGACGACCAGCAGACCGGTCATCACCGCGAACATCATAGCGGTCCTCAGGTGCCATACCGCTTTCATGACCTCACCTTTTACTTTTTGGTATATAAACTATTGTCGAGATTCATTCGGAATACGTGCATCCGACGTAGAAATCCTTCACTTCTGCGAGACCCAGGACCACCCTCAGATTGGTCATGCCGTCTCTGGACGTGCTGTGGTTGAGGCGGATCTCCTGCACCCCGTGCGACTGGAACGAGGCGGCATAGCTCTCCGCGACGGGCTTCTTCTTCTTTGTGAGATTGACCGAGCCTATGAAAGACCTGACTCTGCCACCGAAACGGGATTCCGCCTCTATCATTGGCGTCTCCGGCCCCTCGGCCCCGAAACCGCTGATCACCGTGAGCCTCTTCGACTCGTCCAAAACCAGATAAGCCTCCTTGTATCCGCTGGAAAGGCTTAGATAAGGCGTCCTGAAAACCCCCGGGATCGGCTCTATCCAACCTTCATCATAATGGAGTGCGGCTTTTTCCCTGCACGCTTCGGGTATGCCGGCGGATTTGGACAGGAATCCGCCCTTCCCGGAATACATCCCGGGCATCGCATAGACATCTACAGGCTTCGTCCTCTCCTTCAGAAGGCCCTCCAGACCGCGGGAATTGTCGGGGTTGTCCTGCGAGATCACCACGGCATCTATGGAATCCGGATCCACAGAGAGATTGATGAGATTGTGCGAGAGATATCTCCCGCGGAGGCCGGCGTCGAAAAGAAGCTTTCTGCCTCCGGATTCGATCAGAAAAGACGAGCCTTTCGCGCCGATCAGAGCGGTGTTCTCCTATGAGCCTTCGTCGTAAACGCAAGTTATCCTGAATGACATCTTCTGCCTCCTCAGCGCTTGTAAAGTGAATCTGGGATGTCCCCGCAAATCCTGTGTATGCTCTCCGCAGAGACCTGGCCGTTGGCAAGCCATGCGGAGACTTTCTTAGGCACGGTGTTGACCGACATTATCGCTCCCGGCTTCTCCGGGTCATCGATGTAATCCGTCTCGATCATGAAGCGGTCTGTGCCTTTGGAGATCGCCTCTTTCACGTTCGATTTCGAAGCTGGGATCGAGGGCATAACTCCGTGGGTCTCCTCTTCGGTGACCAACGGCGGAGAGGAATGCTTCACGACCATGCCCCTGTCCAAGCCGGCCTTGTCCGCGAGCTCGGCGAGAGAGCGGTCGGTATCGGCGTCGGATTCGCAGTGGATTATCACTGGGCAGCGGTTTTCCTTCGCGATCTCCATCCCGCGGAGAAGTACCCTGTCTGAAGCCTCTCTTATCTCCGTCGGAACCGGAAAATGCGGCCTCCCGATCTCCCCGATGGCTACCGCTTTCCCCTCGGCCACGTCCCTGCCTGCATCCTCCATGCCTTTGACCATGATCTCCTCGGCCCTCCCCAGCCCGTACCTCTCGGCGAGCGGGATGATGAGTACGGGATAGGGCCCGACCGCGATGTTGATCTCCAGGTCCGTAGCCTCCCTCGCCTTCTCCGCCAACTAATAGGTTATCCCGTAAGACCTGGCGAAATCCTCTCCCTTCGAGATCTGGACCTCCTTGTAAGGGAGCGTCACGAGAGTGAGCCCGGTCCCGCCTGCGGCTTGGTATTCCCTGAGCGCGTCGACATTGCGTCCGGAGGGGCTCATGTGGATGTGGTTGTCATAAACGGGGACCTTCTCGCCCATGGTGAGGAAACTGACGCACACATATTTTAGTTGAATAGTATATCCTTCATACGGATGGACGCGAACGGACGCTTCTTGTACAAAGTCTTCAAGAGATATTACCGCAGCAACGCGGCGATTCTCCCGGACAGATTCACGAGAAGGGAATTCGGGTTCATGTTCTTCGACAAAACTTACGTCCAGAGGCACCTGTCATTCCGCAGCCCGGAGGAGATGACCGCGTTCATGTCCCGCCAGGTCCCGTCCCACAGCTACTATTCCACGTCATATTACCGCAAGCCGGACGCCCCGACGATGGAGGAGAAGAGCTGGATGGGCGCTGAGCTAATTTTCGATCTGGATGCGGACCACCTGGAAGGCGCCGCGAACATGACGTACTCCGAGATGATGACCCAGATCAGATCGGAGATGATCGGGCTGGTCGACAGCTTCCTGCTGGGGGACTTAGGATTCTCCGAGGACCAGGTCCACATAACGTTCTCCGGCGGAAGAGGATACCACGCGCACGTCAGGGCCCCCGACATAATGGGCCTCGGAACCAACGAAAGAAGGGAGATCGTGGATTACATCACATGCTCGGGCCTGAACATCGACTGGGTGTTCCCGTACCATTCGGTCGCGACCTCATCCATGTCCACATCCTCCGGGACGTACGTCAACGTCGCCAAAGACAGGCTTCTCCCTCCCAAGGAATGCGGGGGATGGCGCAGGAAAATGAGGAAAGCCTTGGAGAAAGTGGTGGACGACTTCCTGACAATGGAGCCCAAAGACATCAAAAAATCCTATCCGAGCATCAAAGGGAGCGGCACGCAGACCATCCAGAAGACGAAGGATGAGCTCGCAAAAAGCGCCAAGATAATGTTCGAGAAAGATTCGATGGCGTTCCTATCGAAGCCGGCGCAGGACATCCTCATCAAAATCATGAAGGAAGACGTGGCGCACACCCTTTCCGGCGAGGTGGATGAGCCTGTTACCGCCGACATAAAGAGGCTCATACGCCTCCCAGGCTCGATCCACGGCAAAAGCGGGCTGAGAGTCACTCCGCTTACCCGCGACGAGCTGACAGATTTCGACCCGCTGCAAAGCGCCGTGCCTGCAGATTACACCGACGACCCGGTCAAAGTGACGATGAGGAAAAACGTCAGCATGAACATGAAAGGCCAGGATTTCACCTTGGAAGGGGAGACCGAAGTGCCGGAATTCCTCGCGGTGTTCTTGGTCGGAAGGAAGATGGCCGACATCGGGTTCGCGTCGGAAAACGAAGGGAAGGAAAAACTGTTCTGACAGCTCAGCTCGGAAATTTCTCCTTGAGACGGCGCTTGAGCTCGTTTATGGATCTGACGTCGCAAGGATCAACTCCAGATATCGATGCCAGATACAGGGAGTTGTTGTCGCCGAGCATGATCATGTAAATGGATTCCTCCAGGGGAGTCTTCCCTTTCGCGCGTATGCGGACCATGTCCACGCCTCTGCTGGAGACCAATCCGACGGTAGCATCCAGGATTTTAGGGAGATTGTCCTCGTACCCGCCTTCGATGATGATGGGATAGAACAATTTGCGCTGGGGGTCCTCGCACCATCCGACGATCTCGTTGTGGTCGAACTCCGGCAGCGGCCCTGAAAATGCGACGAGCTTGGAATTCTCGTTCAGCTGGTTCTTCCATCTGACGGCTGCGCCCATGAGATCCGGAGTGCCGTAGATCACCGGGAACCTTCCGTTCAGGGACCTGGCGATCTCCCAGGCGATTCCATCCTCGGATTCGATCTCCTCCTTGTACGCTCTCAGGCGGGGGATCATCTCTTCGATCTGAGCGCGGAAAGCGGGGCCGCCGGCGTCTTCGATGATCCCGCCGGTTATCCCGAGGAACCATCCGACCGCGCTGCGGGGCTGCATGCTGTCGCCTCCGATTCTGGCTATGGGCGATCCGTCCGCTTCCGCCAGACTTCCCAGAATCCCTCCCCGGGTGACCGCGACGACGTTCATGCCGCATGCGCGGGCCATTTTGTACATCTCGACCGTTTCGAAGGTGT
>JAEEGL011063070.1_pt1 | contig 22019 bp, 15 predicted proteins | sample 9134231 | NCBI WGS metagenome assembly JAEEGL01 (sample SAMN16246548, study PRJNA631951) | gut metagenome | biome: gut microbiome; feature: rumen; material: fiber-attached | host: Bos | place: Iran: Karaj | collected 2018-10 | reverse complement strand
TTAAAGTATTTAAAATTATAAATACAATCATAACAATAGCAAATATTCTCATTCCCCAATTGACTTTTTCATAAATAAATTCTTTATTCATTAATACTAATATAATTGAAGCAATAACAAATATTATTGAAATACCCAAATTTACCCAAACAGAAGCTTCTTTTTTATCAAATCTATAACCGCAGCTAACACATCTATTAGCATTAATATCATTTCTTTTAGCACATTTAGGACATGATTTTAATTGAGCTTTAAATACATTACCACATTTCTTACATACATTTGCATGTTTAACATTTTCGTAGCCGCATTTATCACACTTCACTGTTTCATATTTTTTATTCATAAACATCACTATACTAAGTATAACAAAAAAAAGGTCTTACAAAAAGACCTTTATTTTTCTATTTCATTAAAGATATCATACCATTTAGATATTTCATTATGAAATTCAAAATCAACTAGATTTCTCTTTAGATTACTCTTCTCACCAATCATTCTATCTATAGTGGTTGTATAATCTATAATATCTAAATCTACAATAATACCATTCTTTCCATCTTTAACTTGTTCATATGAACTTTCAAAATTAGTAACTACTACTGGAACTCCTAATATCTTAGCTTCAGTAATAGAATTACACCAACTTTCATCATCACTTAATTGAACTAAATAATCAGCATTCTTAACATAAGGATAAGGATTCTCTTGATATCCAGCAAATTCAACTTCTTCATATGGTTCAAACCAACTTCTAATTTCAGCTTCTTTAGCTCTACCCTTACCAACAATAATCAATTTAAATGGAATTTCATTAGCTTTTAAAGATTTAACTAAATTTAATAAACGTTCAAATCCCTTACCATTAGATAATCTACTAACAACAGCTAATTTTAATATATCTTCATTAATACCTTCAAATGGATTACCTTTCTCACCAAGTTCTTTAATACTTTCATCCATAAAATTATGAATTACTTCTCCCTCTTTACTTATCTCTAAATGTCTCTTAACTGCTTCACTTACACAAATAAACTTAGAACAATCATTTACAAAATCAACATTATCTAATAAACAATCAGGTAATATTCTAGGCATACTATGAATCCAAGCAATATATTCTCTAGCATGAATAATACTCTTTAATTTATAATAATCAAAATATAAATAACACCATATACATATATCACATTCAATATTCATTCCAGCTTTTAATTCATATACCTTAGCATATCTTTCCAATATACTAACTATATTAGGATCTAATTTAGAACTATCAGAGTAAACTACTTCTAATTCATAATCCTTATAAATATATTTACTTAATAATTCAATACACTTTTCTATACCACCACTAAGTAAAAACTTGTTATAAAAAACAATCTTCATCAAATCACCTAGCTCCATTATACTACATTTCAAAGTATATTGAAATTTGCTTTTTTTTTACACATGTTATATAATTATTGTGTCAGAAAGAGAGGAAATAAGTTATAAGACATGAAAATTAGTGTAATATTACCTGCACTAAATGAAGAAAAAAATATAGCTAAGGTTTTAAAGAACATTAAAGATAATAACAATGTTGATGAAATAATCGTAGTTGATAATAATTCTACTGACAATACTGGCAATATTGCTAGAGAAATGGGTGCTAAAGTTATCCTTTGTAAAAAAAGAGGAAAAGGATATGCAATGGAAGCAGGCCTAGAAGTTGCTCAAGGTGACATAGTAGCTTTCGTAGATGCCGACATATGTAATTACAAAAAAGGATTCATTAATTTATTAACTGACCCTATCGTTAATAAAAAAGCTGATTTTGTAAAATCAACTTTTGAACGTGAAGGTGGACGTGTTACTGAATTAGTTGCAAAACCTTTAATTGATATTACTTTCCCTAAACTATCCAAATTTGACCAACCATTAAGTGGTATTATAGCAGGTAAAAAGAGACTACTTAAGAAGATCACATTTGAAAAAGACTATGGTGTTGATATTGGAATATTAATTGATATGTATTTAAACAAAGCTAAAATCAAACAAGTTAATATCGGACATATTACAAATGACTCTCAGGATTGGAAAAGTCTAATTGGTATGTCTAAACAAGTTTCTGGCGCAATATTAAGACGTGCTAACATTAGTAGAAAACTAAAAATTAGTAGCATGGAAAAAAATGGAAGATTAAACCATGTATTATAAAAAGTAGGAATTTCACCTACTTTTTTCAATTTGTGATAAAATACTAATATGAAGGAAGTGATTTGTATATGAAAAAAACAATTTTAACCGGTCTTAGACCAACAGGCAACCTACATTTAGGACATTACTTTGGAGCTGGTCAAAATTGGGTAGCTCTACAAGATGATTACGATTTCTATCTTGAAATAGCTGATGTACAAGCTTTAACTGATAACTTCAATAATCCAGAAAAAGTTAGAAAAAATATTAATGAAATAACTATAGATTTATTAAGTATAGGTATAGATCCAGAAAAAGTTAATTTATTTATTCAATCTAAAATACCTGAAATAGCTGAATTAACTGTTTACTACTCTAACCTAGTTACTGTATCAAGATTACAAAGAAATCCAACTGTTAAATCAGAAATATCTCAAAAGAAAGAACTATTTGGTAATGATGGAGAATCTATAACATATGGTTTCTTAGGTTATCCTGTATCGCAAGCAGCTGATATAACTTGTTTTGATGGAGACCTAGTACCAGTTGGTGATGATCAATTGCCTTTACTAGAGCAATGTCGTGAAATAGTTAGAAAGTTTAATTCTATCTATGGAGATACTCTAAAAGAACCAGAACAATATCTAAGTAAAAATACACGTATAAAAGGTCTAGATGGTAATGACAAAATGGGTAAATCATTAGGTAATGCAATATATTTAGTAGATGATGAAAATACTATTAATAAAAAGATAATGAATGCTATTACAGACCCTAATAAAATAAAAAAAGATGATCCAGCTAATCCAGATATATGTATGGTTTACTACTATCATAAATTAATAAATAATAGTGAAAATCTTAATACAATTTGTTCTGAATGTAAAAAAGGTTCTAGAGGATGTGTTCAATGTAAAAAAGAATTAATTGAAAAAATGAATGAATTCTTAAAACCTATTAAAGAAAAAAGAAAATATTATGAACAACATCCAGAACTAGTAAAAGAAATACTAGATAAAGGAACTAAAAATGCACAAGCTAAAGCTAAAGAACAAATGCAAAAAGTTAAAAAAGCTATGAAAATAGACTATTAAAAAAACAACTTATAAAAGTTGTTTTTTTTATATCTTTTTAAACTGATTAAAATACTTATTAATTCTATGACAAGAATATATAATCATATCATCTATCATAAAAACTATTCTATCCATCACGCTAACAGCACTACTACTTATTGTATTGCGATTATAATCATATATAGTATTACTATTAAATAATTCTAATTCTGTAATATCAATACTATTATCAAATATTATTCTTAAATTAGAAACATTTCTAAGACCTAAATCATTTAATCTATATACATAGTTATCTTTATTTAACTTAATTCTTTTTTCAACACCATCATATATTAAAGTAATATATTCCAATTCATTACTACAATTAACATATTTATATATATTTAATTCTTCTATATTAACTTTATTATTAAAATTAATATCTATATATCTTTTCTTATCTTTAATACTTGTATAACCTTTATCTATAATAGGATAAGAACTATATCCTTTCATAATATTAGAACTATCAAATAACATAAAATCCTTTAAATATTTACTATTACCAGAACTACATTTAACTTTAGCATTATATATTAAATTATCAGTTCTTCTTAAAAAGAATACTTGATCAGAATTAATTACTGAATAAGCTTCATCAATCATTTGTTGAGTTTTATGTTTCATAATAGCTTTAAATAAATTATTAAATAATAATAACTTATTACTAGTAACATCACTAGTATTAAAACTTATTCTATTATTCCATTTATAATAAGGATTTTGTAATTCATATAAAGCATTATCTTCCCTATTAAATTTACTATTACCTAAATTACCACTTTTAAAATCTTTAACTCCTTTAAAAGTAGTTGGATAAGCAAATGCTTTTAATACAACAGGTCTATAATCAGTTTTATTTAAAACATGACCCATAGCAGTTTCAAAACCTAATGATAAAGCTCTATGATCACAATGTGAATCATAATCTACACAAATAATATAATCAGCTTTATCTTCTAATATTAATTCTTCTATATCAGCAATAAAATTCTTTTTATTAATTAAACAATGTTTATGATGTTTAATATAATGATATTCCCTACCTTCAGGCATATAAGTATACTTTATACCATTATGAGATACAAAATTACCTTTAGACATATATAAATGATTATCATCACATTGATCTTGATCAGGATAACCTAAAAAAGTAATATTAGTTTTACCTATACCTAATATTTTTAAACTATCAATAGCTTCCCTAATCCTATATTTACCTTCAATATAATAGTCACCATTAGTAGAAAAAACAACTCTAATATGACAATTAATCTTTTTAAGTTCAAGAAGTAATCCCCCTACGAGATTTATTTCATCATCTTCATGCGGACAAAAAATTAAAATACTTTTATCCTTAAATATTCTACAATCCATAACAAAAATTATTACACTCCATATGTTTTATTTAAAATGATAAAATAAGCTATCATAGAAATAATTAAAATAAATAATAAATACTTATTATTATTTTAATATTCCTATGTTCTCCATAAAACTCACCTCTCAATAAGTACCCTCTAATTTTATATCATATTTTAAAAAAAGTAAATATGATATATAATATACTTTAACGGAGGGAATATATGTTAACAAAAGATATATTACAAACAAATAATAGCATAGCCGATAGTTTTATAAAGAAATATAAATATCCCTATGAAGTATTACCTAATATAAAAGAATATATAATAGAATTAGGTAATACACTAAATGAAGACTATATAAAGAAAGAAGATAATATTTGGATACATAAAACAGCCAAGATAGGTCCATCAGTAGAAATACATGGTCCATGTATAATAGATGAAGGAGCTGAAATAAGACATAATGCCTTTATTAGAGGATCAGCTATAATTGGTAAAAAAGCTGTATTTGGTAATTCATGTGAAATAAAAAATGCAATACTATATGATGAAGCACAAGTACCACATTTTAGTTATGTAGGAGATTCTATAATAGGATACAAATCACACCTAGGAGCAAGTGCAATTACATCTAATTTAAAATCAAATAAAACAAATATTATTATTAAAGAAGATAATAAAACATATGATACTAAATTAAGAAAAATTGGTGCTATAATTGGTGATAATGTTGAAGTTGGATGTGGTTCTATATTAAACCCAGGAACTGTTATTTATTCTAATTCACAAATCTACCCTCTTACAAGTGTTAGAGGTGTAATAAAAGCAGATAAAATAGTAAAAGCAATGGATAATATCATAGACAAGGAAGAAAGATAATGACAAAAATATTTGGCACAGATGGTGCTAGAGGTTTAGTAACTGAAGAACTAGATTCAGAACTAGCTTTAAAAATTGGTGCTGCAACTGCAAGAATTTTACAAAAAAAGAAAAAGAAATTAACATTCCTAATAGGAACAGATACCAGAGTATCAAAAGACTTATTAACATCTGCTTTAACAGCTGGAGTATTAGGAGAAAATGCAAATATAATTGATTTAGGAGTAATACCTACTCCAGCTATTAGTTATTTAATAACTAAATATAAAGCAGATGGTGGTTTCGTAATATCAGCTTCTCATAATCCAAAAGAATATAATGGTATTAAAGTATTTAATAATAAAGGATTTAAACTAGCTGATGAAATAGAAGATCAAATAGAAGATATTATCTTAAATGACTTTCAAACTACTAAATCAAATAATTTAGTTGGAACATATAGAAAAGAAACAAATGCATATAATGATTATGTTGATTATTTAGTAAGTACAATAGATACTAAATTAGATGGCTTACATATTGGAATAGATACTGCAAATGGTGCTGCATCAGTAACAGCTCCCCTACTATTTGAAAAACTAAATGCAAAAGTAGAATTTATTAACAATAATCCAGACGGTTATAATATTAATGATAAATGCGGTTCTACACATCTAGAACAATTACAAAAATTTGTAGTTGATAAAAAATTAGATTGTGGAATAGCATATGATGGAGATGCCGATAGATGTCTATTTGTTGATAACAAAGGAAATATTATAGATGGAGATTACACATTAGCTATATATGGATTATATTTAAAGAAAAAGAAAAAATTAAAGAATAATACTATAGTTGGAACAGTAATGTCTAATTTAGGTTTTATAAAATTTTGTGAAGCAAATAATATTAATTTTGAAGCAACTAAAGTTGGCGATAGATACGTATTAGAAAATATGTTAAAAAATAATTATATTATTGGTGGAGAACAAAGTGGACATATTATATTTAAAGATTATGCTAATACAGGTGATGGAGAATTAACTTGTCTACAAATATTAAATATAATGACTAAAGAAAATAAATCATTATCAGAATTAGCATCAATTATGAACAAATATCCACAAGTATTAAAGAATTTGCCAGTATCTAAAGAAATAAAAGAAACATATAAAGATAATAAAAATATTCAAAATAAAATAAAAGAAATAGAAAAAAAATTAGGTAATAATGGTAGATTATTAATAAGACCTTCTGGTACTGAAAATTTAATTAGAGTTATGTTAGAAGGACAAGATGTAAAAGAAATAACTAACTATTGTGATGAAATAATTAAAACCATAAAAAAAGAAATAGAAGAATAATAATTCTTCTATTTTATTTTTGTACTAAAACATGAGTCCTAGATAATCTACTACGACATAATTCATAAATAAATCTAGCAAGCCAATTCATTTGTCTTCCACAACCTGCACTCTTTCCTACTGTACCAAATTCAGATTCCTCTTCCCATCCAGCGTCATGTATTCCTTGACCACCATTAAATGGCATCCAAAGTATTACAGCTTCATGTTCACCATCAGGGAAAGTATGATGATCTGAAATACCATAAGGAGCAAAATATCCTTTTTCAGTAGGTGAACTCTTCTTACCAGTGGTACATCTTTCTCTAGCTATAACATCTGTACCTAAATAAACAATTGTTCTTTGATCGCTTAAATCAAGTACAATAACAATATCATCTACTTTAGTTACATTTCTTTTATTAACATATCCAATAGTACCATCTATATTAACCAAATACCAACCATTATTCTCTTGTAAAATCTGAACAGATTGATATTTCTCAGCATAAGTAAATGAATAACCATTAGGAGCATAACATACAGGTACATCATCACTATTTAAATAACCTATTCTTTTTACTTCTACATTTGTAATAGATGGATCTAACTTTTGAATTTCATCTCTTAAAGATCTAGTATATTGAGCACTAACAAAACCAATTTGACCTCTTGCTCTAACTAAATACCATATATCAGAAGGGTCATTATTATTAATAGATTTACCTATAACAATTAATTCCTCATTCTTATCTAATAAACAAATATCTCTTTCACGAGGAGAAGGACCTAATCTAAAATATAATTTAGAAGTAGTTCTTACAATATCACTATCTTCAACTAAAGTATAATACTCATCATTATAATCATAATCAGCAACTCTTGTATAATCAGAACTTACAAAAGATAATTGACCATTATATCTAACTAAATCCCAATTACCAACAGATGCAATTCTATCTACAGTACTATTATTTGGAACTTCTCCAATTTTAAAACTACCTTGATCAGGACGAAGTCTCATATTAACATTTGCAGTGGTAACAACACTATCACCTTTATTAAAGTTATTAACAGGTGCAGGTGTTGCAGTTGGTAATACTGGTTCTGGAGTACTAACAACTGGTTCTTCATAACCTACTTCTTCATATACAGGTTCTTCATAATTAACATCTGCATTTGCAGAACTTAATAACTCATCCATTACAGAAGAAGAAGGAGTTTCATTTAAAACAGCAACTATTTCATCATCATTTGGTAAATTAATTGGAGCCTCATTTTTTGTTTTAGCAGTAAAATGTTTAATTGCAACAAAACCACCTACTCCAAGTGAAGCAGCTAACAATAATGAAATAAGTCTTCTTCTTAGTTTGATATTAACATATCTATATTCTCTATAATTCTTTCTCACAATAGTAACCCCCCATGTGACAAAGAAGATAATACCACAATTTATAAAAAAAAGCACATTTTCCTCACTTTTTAAAAGAAAAAAACACAATGATTATTCATCATTGTGTGTTAATAAACCAACATCTACACTATTAATAGAATCAAATCTTTTAGTAATCTTATCTGTAGTTATATTAATATCTTTAATATCTTTAGTAACAGTATCTATACTACGAGATAATTTATCCCATCTTTCTCTATATTTACTAAATTCATTACTTAATTTATTAAGTTCAATATGTATAACACGCGCATACTTATCTCTTTCCATATTCTTTAATATCATTTGAATAATAGTTAAAGTACTCATTAAAGTAGTAGGACTACATATCCAAACTTTTTTACTATAAGAATACTCTACCAAATCCGGATGATAAGCATTTATCTCAGCAAAAATAGCTTCAGCTGGTAAGAACATAATAGCTTCATCAGTTGTTTCTCCTGGTATAATATATTTTTCACTAATAGCATCTATATGTTTCTTAACATCACTTTTAAATAATTTACTAGCACTTTCTCTCTCACTATTAGATAAAGATCTATCTGTCATTTTTTCATAATTTTCTAAAGGAAATTTACTATCTATACAAATAGTACCTAATGGTTCTGGAGCAAATAAAATAGAATCAGCAATATATCCATTACTTAAAGTATATTGAATATCATATATTTTACCTTTCTTTTCTCCAAATACACTAGATAATACATAATTAAGATTTACTTCTCCAAATATTCCTCTAGTCTTTTTATCAGTTAACACACTTTGAAGACTAACTATATCACTAGATAAACTATCTATCTTCTTTTGTGCTTCATCTATCTTAGTAAGTCTTTCTAATATATTGTTAAATGTCTTATTTGTTTTCTCAAAATTTTGATCTATTCTTTCATTTACTTTTTCATTTATTAATAATAATTTTTCTTCAACATTATTATTTAATTTATTAAAATCTTCATTTAAATATTTATTAATATCAAATTTAAATTCCCCTAAATCTTTATTTAAATTCTTTTCTAATTTACCCAATCTTTCAATTAAATCATTATCGTCTTTTTTCTTAGTTAGTATTAATACTTGTAAAATAACTATTACAAATAATAAACCAATTATTAAATAATTCATTTCTACTCCTTATCTAAATCAAATACTTTACTAACATATTTTGAAAAGAAATAAGCAACAAACAACATTATTATCATTTCTATAAATTTATATGGATTAGTTAAGCAATCAATTAAACCAGTTCCTACATATGCTAAAAAACACACACAGAAGAATTTACCTATTAAAATAATATAAAGATATCTTCTCTTACTCATTGTTGATAAACCAGCACCAACATTCATAAAAAAAGAAGGTGTAAATGCACAAGCCATAAATAATACTATAAAACTAAATTTAGCCGCACCAACAAAATCAACAAACTTTCTAATTAAACCTTTTTTCTTAAAATGTTTAAGAAAAAAACCCTGTAAACCTTTTCTACATAAAAGAAAAGTACAATAACCACCAGAAACAGAAAATATCCAAGAAATCAATATACCAACTATAGTTCCCCATGGAGCACCAATTAATAAATTAAATGATTCAACATTAACAGTCACAAAAACAACTAAAGGTAAGAAAGCAAAAATTCCCTCAAAAAATACTAAAATAGTACTAAAAAAAGGAGCCCACATTCCTGCATTAGCTAAAAAATTTTCTAACATTTCATTTAATTCATTTAGCATTGATATTATTTCCATACTCATCACAATTCTATTATACCTTATTTTTAATAAAAAAAGGAGATGAATTAATCATCTCCAAAGAAATCATCAAAGAATTCATCATCAGAAATAACGTTATTTCCAACATCAACTTTATCAGGATCTATATTAACATTTACTTTATCAACATTATTATCAACCGCATCTTTAACAGTTGTAATAACATTATTAATATTATTAACCTGATTTACAGTATTCTTCTTTAAGTCAATAACATTATCGCTTATCTCATTAGCATCATCATAAATATCAGAAATACCATTACTAATATCGTCATTCATAGCTTTAATGTCATCATCTACAGACTTGATTCTATCACTATAATTAACAATAGAATTATTAATATCAGAAACATCTTCTTTTAATCTATTATTAGCACTAATAACAGAACCATCTATTGTAGATAAATCTTCTCTAATTTCATCTTTAATATCATCATTTAAAGTAATAAACTTATTACTTGATACTTCTTTAATACTATCATTATCTGAAGATTTTTTTCCGACAGAATAATTTATAACACTATTATCTTCATCAAATAATTTCTTTTTAGTATCCTCTAATTTCTTAATATCATCAGAACTATTATTCTTTTGTAAATTAGAATAAAGATTATAAGCAATATCATTATCTGTAGAAACTACTTCACCACTATTATAAGTAGGTTTTACTACTTCTGCTTTTTCTACTTTAGGTAGTTCATCAAAATTAAATAAATCTTCATCAGGACTACTTACAGCTACTGCAATATTAGATTTTTCTTTACCAATAGAAACTTCATTATTTTGAATATTAGAATTAAAGATATTATATGAATTATTAGGAACTTTTACTTCATCATAATCATCATATAAATTCATTTGTTCTTTTTTAACATTATCAACATTATCTTCAACTTTAGATTCTACTTGTTTAGTTTCTACTTTACTATTATCAATATAATTATTTTCAATATTATTAATAATAATATCTGGATTAGTATTATCTAACTTAGTAGTGCTTGGTAAATCATCTTTCTTTTCTTCAACAATTTTACCTTCTTTAGCTTTCTTTTCTTCTTCCTCTTTTTGTCTAGCTTCTTCTGCGTCTAATTCAGCAATCTTACGGTCGATATCTTTCATCATAGCATCTAAGTCAAGTCCACCGCCTAAGCCGTTACCACCTGACATACCACCACCAAACAAATCACCGCCGTCATCAAAAGAAGAACCGCCAACTGGTTTAGCAAATGGATTTATACCACCTCTTGCTCCACCACCAGCGAAAGGATCAAAGCCCATACCACCACCGGCAGGTGCTCCACCTCCATCTTTGTCAAATGCTTCCAACATATTTTTACGTTTAGCTTCTTTAACAAAGTTCTTAATATCAAAATTCTTAACTTCTCTCTTTTGTCTTGTAATAAAAGAAGCTTCAGATTTAGGATGACCCCAATTCATCTTATAATTTGGAGTATATTTAGTTTTAAATGGACTCAAACGCCATCTAATAATAATTGCTTCAAATAATTTTAATTTTTGTAAATCAGTAACTGTTACTAAAGGTGTACTAGCAGTTTTATCTTTATCATCAGATTTAACTTCACCACACATTTTACTAATTTCTTCAAGAGCAGCTAATTCTGTACTAATTAAGTAAATTAAATTACCACAGTTACCTTTAATAGTTTCTGCATCATTATCACCATAAACACTCTTTAATTGAGCAAAGTTTTGAATAATAAATGTAAATCTAATAGCACGTGAACGTGCAGCAGTAACCATAGATGTAACGTCTCTTAAAGGAGGCATGTTTGCAAACTCATCTAATATAAAATTAGTTCTGTATGGTAACTTACCACCATTTTGTTGAGCAACATCTATTAATGTTTCATAACATTGTTTAATAAAAATAGTTGCTAATCCATGATATGTTGTTTTTTCATCATGAACTATAATAAATACAGCAGTTTTTTGCTTACCAATATCTCTCATATCGAAATCACTATAAGCTAGCATTTCAGATAAGTTTTCTTGTGAAGCAAATTGTCTTATTTTTTGTCTAAATACAGATAAAATACCACCTTTAGTTTCGGTAGGAGCATTTATTGTATTAGAAGCAAATATATATGCATTAGAAGCTTCACCTTTCATAGTAAAGTATTCTTTAATATAATTACTTGCAGCAAATTTATCTTCACCTACAGTACTCATATAACTGATAGAATTCAAATTAATTTCTTCAATAGTAGCATCTTCAAATAAACCTAATGATAAACCAGAGAAATAGTCAGCAGCAGATTTCTCCCAGAATGGTTCACCCTTATTATTAGGATCATATAAGATATTTGATGCAACGTCATCTAGTAACTCAGTAGCTTTATCTTTATTACCATCTTTATAATATTGATAAGGTAAAGTTAATGGATTCCATGCATTACCATTTTGTGGATCACGGAAATTTAAAACAATTATATTATATCCACGTTGTCTCAAATAATCACTTGCAGCTCTATATAACTCAGCTTTAGGGTCGGTGATAATCATTGATTCACCTTTTTTAATTAATAGCTCAACCATTGGTTCAACACAAGTTTGTGATTTACCAGAACCAGTAGAACCTATAACTAAATTATGATATTCGCCATTATCAACCCAAAGTTTTTTACCATCATTTATTAAAGGAATACCAGCAGCATTTGTTTCTTGAGCAGTTGGTTCAACTTCAACAACACCAGGATCTGCCTTCATTTCCTTTTCTTTAGCCCATCTATTATAACCTTTACTCTCTTTATCTTTTATTTCTAAGCCGATTCCATCTTTACGTTCAAAAACATAAGAAGAAACACTCGCAAATATTAAAATAATAGCAAGAATAAAAATAATAAATGTAGACGCAATAACATCCTTACTTAATCCAGGAAATGGACTTAGTCCTGCAAAAGATCCGTCAGAACTCCATGTATGAATATTACCTGTTAATAATGAACATAAATAAAATAGTAGTATTAAAAATGCAACAACGTATATTGCATCTTTACCAGAAATACGAAATTTCATACAACCACCTCAAAACCTATCATTATTATACTACACAAACACCAAAAAATAAAAGGAGTTTAACTCCTTTTATTCATTATTTATCATTTTTTTTATTAACTACAACAACCACTATCAAAAAACTAATAATTGCTATTATAATCAATACCCAAACGTATCTAGTTTTTCCTTCTTCCTCTTCTTCTTCATCATTATAATCTTTAGGATTATAATCAATCATATTTTCACTATCTGATTCTTTATACTCAGCAGGAAGACCTGGTTTATTATCATCTGGATTATCATTATTATTGTTATTTGAATTATTGTTATTATTATTATTGTTGTTATTACCATTATCAGGAATATAAACAGGTCCTTTATTGCTACTTGCAGGTTTCTTCATCTTAATATAAATCTTTTTATAATTACTAGAAGGAGTATATACCCAAGTACACTTTTTGCCATTGCAACTATCTGCATTTGAATCAACAACAGAATATGGAACAACAATATTAATAGTTAATTTTGTAAGTTCAGGATAAGCATATAAAGATTGATTTTGTTCAGATGTTTCAATAGTTAAAAATTGACCATCATCTATAACAGAGGAAGTTGTAAAACCTTCTTTTAAAGCTCTGGAATCATAATATTTTTCCATAGGATAATCATACTTATAATTAATACGATAACCATTACCAACTTCATTCATAGAGAACAAATAATATGCAACTCCACCTCTTCGTTCATCTGGTTCAGAATCAGCTACATAAGTACTAAAATATGCAGGAACAAAATGTCTATAACCATTTTTTATATCATCTTTTGTTATACCATTTCCTGGATAATTATCTATTGTAATATTTTCAACTATTCTATCTTCAGAAATAGTAATAGTTACTTCCGAAGTACATCCAGTCAATATAAATAATAATCCTATAATTATTAATAATCTTTTTTTCATATTATTTACTCCTTACATTGGATTGATTACTATAATAGTCAGTTAAATCAACACCCCAATAACCAGAAGGAGCGAAAGCTCTTCTAGAGAACGTTACTCCATAAGCATTACCCATTGCTTCTGCACAAATATATTCTTTTTTAGATTCATCTATACCTATAACTAATATTACATGATGGCTAGACTCTAATAAATCACCAGGTTGTAAAACAGCACTATTAGCATTTAAAGTAACTTTCTTAGCACCATCTGATTTATAAAAACTACTTGCTAAGCCTTGTTGTCTATTAAAACCACCATTTTTTATTGCCCAAGGAACAAAACCAGAGCAATCTAATCCACAGTAATTATAAGATTGACCATTTGCATATGTATGGCATTTGTTGCTACCCCATTTTGCTTGTGCACCAACATTTACACCATCACCATGACCACCGCCCCAATAATAAGGAACTTTAACGTTATATTTGTCTCCAAGTTCACCAATTAAAGTTACAGCAGCTGCAACAACTCCAGCTCTTGTACCATAGCCGTTTTTTTCAACATTTGATTCAATTAATTTATTAAAATCTTCTAAACTAGTACCTTTACTTTGTAAAAATTGATCTAATGGTTCATGTAATATACCTTTTCCCTCACTAGATAAAGTATAATCACCATAATCTACTCCAGCATAATTACATTCTGATGTAGACATACCACTTGCACCTTTACTAGAATAATGCTTTACAAGAATTTCTTCATAATTCATACCTTGTTTAGCATATTCCCACCATTGTTTTTGATCTGTATTAACAAAATTAGTAAATACAACTTCCCCATTATTATCAACCAATACTTTTCCTTTAACTTCATCAGCAGCAGCAAGTATTGCAGACTTAGTAGATTCACTCAATTGATTTTTCCAAACAGTAGAGCCAGACATCTTTTCAGCTTCTGGGCCATATAAAGTTGGTTTACCACTACGTGGATACTTCATACATGTTTTATCATAATCACAATAAACTTGATCATTAGTACATGCTCTTAATCTTATTTTACCAGTATTAGGATTATATCCATAAAAACAATCATCAGGATGACTTGGACACATCGAACGATTTCTCTTTAAAGCGAAACCTCTTGCAGCAACTATTTGAGCTTGAAAATAAGCAGGATAATCACTATGCCAACTAACTTCAGCTAAAGCAACTCCAACAACATATTTTTCAAAATCTATAGTTTCTAAAACAGTATAATTATCTTTTTTAGCATCACAATTAACCAATTCAACTTGAACATTATTTAAATCAACTGTTCCAGTATTTAAAACTCCAGTTAAACTATAATTACATGATTTACCTTCTAAACCAGCATTATGGCCACCGCCACCTTTTTTACCACCTTGACCAATTATAATAAAGAAAATAAGAAATAAGAAAAAGAATATTAGAATAATAATGAAAAGAACAACAGGATGAGTTTTTAAGAAAGTTAAGAGTGCTCTTTTAGCTTTATCTTTTACTTTAGATGCAGCTTTAGATGCAGCACTTTTTCCTCCTCCACCATCTTCACCAATGTCACGATCTTCTTTTCTACCTAATCCAAGTCCTCTAGAAATACCATTTTTTATTCTAGAACCAATTCCGGATAAAAATCCTCCACCCGAACTACTTCCACCTTTTGAAGAAGAACCACTTCCTCCTCCTTTTTTTTGGTTATTTCCACCAGAACCACCATTAGCTTTATTATTATGATTCATATTTTTTCTAGCATTGCTTGTAGGATCTCCACTTCCTGAAGAAGACCCCTTGCCTCTATTCATTAAAGCACCATAACCATTACCAGCTGGCTTAGGTCCAGAATTGCCACCGGATCCACCTTTAGACCCAGCAGCTCCACCATTATTCCCACCAGAATTAGGTTTTTGTGGTCTACCTGCAGGATTTCTTCCACCACTTACACTTAAACTATTATTAGGTTTATTTTCAGCATTATCGCCATTACTTAAAGCAGGTAAATTACTACCTTCACTTTTTGAAGTTGTTTCTTGTTTTTGTTGATATCCTCCACCTGCTGACGAACTTGATTCACCAGTATCTGCCATAGGAGTTGCACCAGAATTAGGATTAACGTCCCCATAGCCATTACTTCCAGGTTCACCAGGATTATGTGTACCAGCATCTCTTTGATCTTGTAATTGATTTGGAGGATTAACACCATTTTGTCCTGGAGCACCCTCTTGTCCTGGAACACCATTTGGATTATTTGGATCAAAACCAGGTCCTTCTTGTCCAGGATGATTTGGATCCACGGGCATATTTGCATCTGGAGATGAAGAATCACCACTACTATCTGATGTATCTACTTCTTCAGCTCCCTCTACATCTTTTCCTTCACCTTCAGGATTTTCTTCTCCTTCAGGATTTTCCTCTATTTCTTCACCTTCTTCAGGTTTTTCTTGACCATCCTTACCATGTTCTTTTTGATACTCATCACTTAAATAATCAGGTTCTAATGCAGGATCATAAGGAGTTCCAGCAACATCACTAGGAATACCTCTTTCTCCGCACATATCTGATAAAGTATTATATAATTTTGCATTGTCAGAAGAATTATAATAATAATCTGGCATACCAACTTGATTAGCAATAGCCGCTAGTTGTTCATGTTCTGTTGCATCTTCAGGAAAGCCGATTCCTAATCTTGCAGCCATATTTTTCATTTCGCTATTCATCTTCTAACCACCACCATATCAAAAAAAGTATATCATAAAAAACACATAAAAAAAAGCACATAAGTGCTTTTTATAATCCACCACCAGTACCAAATGAATCAAGTTCTTCTTGAGTACAAACTACATGAACTCTCATACGTCTACTACCACAAATAAATAACGCTTCACCTTGATTATAATACTTAATACTATCCATTTCACTCTCATTTAAATCAATTAATAAACCTAAATCTTCAACAGCTTGCTTCTTCAAGTTCATAACTAAATAATAAGAAGCATTATCAAATATTGCTTTACCATGTACTAATACATTTGGAGCAGCAAAATCTGTAGGTTGTTGAGTAATAATTATAGTACCAGTATTATATTTTCTAGCACGTCTTTGCATTTGTGCTAGGAATTCAGCACCAAGTTCATTTCTTGTAGATAATAATACGTGTGCTTCATCAACACATAATACAGTAGTAGTTTCTTTATCAAGACTTAATCCCCAAGCAAATTTCAAAATATTAAAGAATAAAGCATTTCTAATATTTTCATCACTATTCATTAACTCTTTAATATTAAATACAATAATATCACTATCAATCTCTAATGTAGTATGTCCTGTGAAATAATATCTTAACTCTCTAACTAAAGGTCTAATCTTTAATTCAAGTCTTTCCATAATATCTCTTTCACGAGTTTTATCAGGCATTGATAATAATCTACCTTTTATAGTTGCATATACATCATCAAATGTAGGGAAATCTTCAGATTTATATTTACTAAAATCTGAATCAAAATCTATTTTATAACGTTTATAAGTATCTTGAACTACTTCACTAAACATGGCCAAAACATCCTCTTCAATACTAGGAGTAAGATATTTCATAAACGCTTTTAAAGATTGTAATGCCCTTGTTAAAACAGTATAACCTAAACCTTGAGCTAATTCTTCATCATCAGCATCAGCAACTATTTCAAGTGGATTAATCATACCATATTCTCCACCTTTACCTAGGTCTAGATAACTACCTTTAACATTCTTGCACATTTCCTCAAGTTCACCTTCAGGATCTATACAAATAACTTTATAACCATTTCTAATATGACTTCTAATTAATAACTTAGCAGCTGTAGATTTACCACTACCAGAAGTACCTAAGATAATAATATTAGCATTATTTCTATTATGTTCTTTTTTTATTTTAAATAAGAATTGGTTAAATAATATAACACCACCAGAGAAATCTACACCAAGTAATGTTGAATCACCAGGATCCTTTATACTATCAAATACAAAAGGATACATAGCAGATATTGTTATTGAAGGAATTGGCGTACCAATTCTCTTTTCAATATCTGGTTTTGGAAATATAGGTATTATAGAACGTAAAACCTTTTCTTGCTCAAACATTAAAGGAATCGCTTTCATACCTAATGCATCAACATAACTTCTTACTTGAACTTTCTTTAATTCTAATTCTTCAGGATTATTAGCTGTAATCATTACATGTAACTGAAAATCAAATATTCTTGCTTGAGTAGCAGCCAACATAGAAATAAAGTTTTCCAAAGACTCATAATCTTGTCTAATTGATTCTTGATAAGTTTGGTCTTTTTCAGTCTGATATCTCATTTTTAAATCAGAAACTTCTTTATTTAACATATCCCTAATTGTAGAAAACTCTATAGGTATATGTTTTGCAACAATTTTAACACCAGATATATTAGTAAGATTAGCTAAAAAACCTGGATTAATATATTTAGGATAACTAATAACAGTTAAAATTGTAGCATTTTTCCCACTAATAAAAAATTCAGTAGGTTTGAACTCCATTCCTTTAGGAGCAATTTCACTTTTAAGATTCATCCTGTCATCACCGTCCCAAATGTAGTTGTCATTCCACCATTTAAGAAATTATCTAATATCATTCTTAAATCAGCATTCGAAACTTGAGTTGAATTTATACTTGCATTAGCTAAACTAGCTATTAAATTATGAATTCTCTTTTGAACTATTTCTAATCTCTTTTCCTTAAAGATAATAAAATATTCAGTATCAACAACATTATACTCAGCACTCATAAATGCATTAGCTTTATTAATATCTTGTACAATTAACTTTCTAATAGCACCATCAGCAGTTTTTTGATATAAAAGTTGTAATTGAGAAAGGTATAAATTAATATCTACAGGTCTATCAGCAACAATTAACCAAAATTCAAAATCTATCATATTATAGAAATTTTGTAAATTAAACAATACACCTTCTCTTTCATCGTTATCTAATATAAAGATGTTCTTAGGAGAAACTTTGATACCTGTAACATAATAGCCGTTATCAAGTTGTATCATACCATTCATTATATTTTTAATAGGTACCCAATCTTCCGCATATTTAGCACCAGCATTAGCATTAGAATCTTGAGACGCCGCGTTGTTCGCTTTCTCTATTATCGCCATAACATGCACACCAACCTTTCCACACATATCTTCTTCTATTCGTATAAAATCTATAAACATTTCCAATTAAAGTCATAACATTATGATAATTAGGAATTGGTAAAACTAGAAATACAGCAATTAATGCAGGACTAGCAAGACCAATTAAAACAAATAAGTTATTCTCTTTATATAATAGTAATAAAACAACTGAAGTAACAATTCCAATTAACAAAATTATTAAATCAGACATTGTAAACAAACTCAAAATCAATTGAGATTTTTTTGAATTTGCTGGAATTAAATAATTTGTATTCATGTATCACACATTCCTTTCCTTCAGTTTTATTTACGGCCACCGCCGCCACCGCCACTAGCTTGACGTTGTCTTTGTTTTGTTTGGTTAATGTAATTAGATAGTCTATTATGACTACGTCTAAACGCATTAGAAATTATATTTGAAGCAGATTGATTTTCAACTGATCTACTTGTAGTAGCTTGAATACTATATTCATCTTCATTCCATACACCAGATGATGCTGTAGTACCAGAACTAGTACGTTCAGTATAATGATACTCTAATTTACCATCTGCACCTCTAACAGGAGCAACTTCAACAACATTTCCAGCAGCATTTGTTAAAAATACTCTATCATGTGCTTGTAAAGCAGCAGCCATTTGTCTTTCATCTAATCTACCTTCTAAAGCAGCTGAACCCATATAATCACGAACGAATTCACCAACAGTAGTTCTAATAGTTTCATCACGTAGTTTGAAAGTACCAGTATGATGTCTACCTATTTCCATACCATTTGCATCATAATCAATTGCAATATCATCAAATACTTTTCTTTGATATTCAAAAGCTTGAGAAGCATTTTGTTTCCATAAATAACTTTGCTCTAAAATTGAGTTGGCTGCTTTGGAAGCTTTTTCTTCTCCTCTTGCCAATTCATTAACCCAGAAGAAATCTTCAGAAGTTTCCATATAATCGTTCATCTTCTTACGATGAGCATGCATTTGTTTAACTTTATCAGTTAATCCTAATTCTTTATCTTCATCACTCATTGCATTAAATGCTGCAACAGCAGCAGCATCTGAAGCGTATGCAACACCAGGATTTCTTCTTCTCATATAACTTGCTTTATCAGCATCTGTTAAATCATCAAGAGTAAAGTGACTCATCTTTGTATCTTGACGATCTAAGTCTGCTTTTAAATTTGAGAACTTAGTAGCAACAGCAGCTCTTGTGGTATCTTTTGTTTTAGACCCAGCTGAATATGCTCCTAATAATTGTTCATCACTCTTCAAATCTGCATTTCCAAAGAAGTATTTTCTAGCTGCTTCAGCTCTATCATGTAATGGACTAGTTTCATATCTAGTAGCATATGCATTCTTTCTTGCTTCATCTAATTTTTCTTCAGCACTTGCAATTTCAGCTGCATTACCACGAGCTATTGCATTATCTAATTCTTCACGAGCTTTCCTTACCTTTTCTCTTGCCTCTCGTCTTGCAGTTACTCCATGATTATGTCTTTGTTCATTATCACCAGCACGTTCACCAGCACGAGCCGACTTGTCAATTGTTTCCTTCAAACTCTGAACTGGTTTACCTTCTCTAATTCTATTATAACTTGAATCAAAAGCACCTCTTAAAGCACCTCTAGCTCCAGCACCAACAAGTAATCCTAGTTTTCCAATACCACTCTTTTGATCCTTGAATCTATCTGATCTCCACATATTACCACTAGCATTTGTCATACCAGTTAAAGTACTTCCAACAATAGAACCAGCAGTAAATAATCCACCATTAGCAAGTTTTTCTCTAATACCAAGTTTCATTGAACCAGATTTCATACCAAATACTTCACCAATTAAGTTTGGTGCAGTTTTAGCAAATGCAACTAAACCAAGAATTAATGCTGCTAATGCAAGCACAGTTTCCGTTGTAGTTAAATCTTGATTACCCCACAACTTTTCTGTCGTTGAGAACAAATCGGTTAAGTGACATATAATATAAATACAAATATAAACTACCGATATTCGAATAAATACTTCAACAAATGTTCTAATAACATCTTTAATATAATTATTAAAATTCTCACCAAATTCCGGTAATACAGATAGTATTAACGGTATAGGCGCTATAATTTGATAATAAGCTAATTTAGCCGCCCTGAATCCCATATCAATACTGAATGAAACGAATACATAAAGTACAAAGCATCCAGCTATAGATGATAATATAAATATATAATTAATCTTACCATCAATTATTTTAGGAACAAACGCACTAAAAATATAAAAGTTTCCGGTCGAAGAAGCTATACCATATGCATCCTCTAACGTTATCTTCTTATCCGTATATTGACTTATAGTATCAGCATTATTATGCGCTGAAATAGCTGTAATTGCAGCACCTATTGCAGCAATTCCTAAACAAACCCAACCAACGGGATTCCATCCATTTGCAGCACCTATAATAGCCAATGTACCAGTTGCCGCCGCGGCTATTCCATAAACAGCTGATTTAACATACAATTCTCCAGCATCAGCTTCTATTTTAGAAGGGTCTTCTCCATCTGGATAGAAAAATGCTTGCCATACAGAAGCAGCTGTTAAAGCACCACCAACATTCTTAATTTGTTCATTATATTTAACAGTACCAACAGATACTGAATTACCATTACCATCTTCAATAGTACCAACACTTACTGCATCATTACCTGTTCTAAAAAACAATTTTGTAATAACATCTTTCTCCATAAATAAAGCTTGACCTTGATACATAAGATTAAAAAACACA
>JAEEGL017410173.1_pt1 | contig 22020 bp, 16 predicted proteins | sample 9134231 | NCBI WGS metagenome assembly JAEEGL01 (sample SAMN16246548, study PRJNA631951) | gut metagenome | biome: gut microbiome; feature: rumen; material: fiber-attached | host: Bos | place: Iran: Karaj | collected 2018-10 | reverse complement strand
TTGATCCCATAGTAGAGGGAGGTCGACAGCAGCCTCGTGTCGGAAACGAACTTCGCACACTGTTCGTCGGCACTCTCTCTGTCGATCCCCGCGGCCTGCGCCTTTCCGGTGAGGGCTTCCAGCCTGCGCGTCAGTTCCCGCCATTTTCGATCCACGATCTCGGAGATGAAGCGCATGCCGATCTCCACCAGGTAGGAGAGCTTTTCCGTCAGGCGGTTGAGCAGCGCATACTGCACGCCGAAGCGGGTATAGATCGACCGGGCCGATTCTCCGTCGCACCAGGCCAGCACCGCGCCGAGCACGTACAGCATCCGCTCGTCCGCCTCGTTGGCCCAGGGGGACTGTCCGGGGTCGGGGCTCTTCGCGCGGATATAATCGCGAAGCTCATCGCAGGACAGCTTTGTCTCACAGTTCTCAAAAACGCCGTTCAGGGCGGATGCCGCCTGCTTCGTGCACAGCAGCCGATAGAGGAAGGTGACCTTGTCCGGGTCCTGGTAGACGCTGTCCACATACTCTCCGACGGAAGACCGCAGAGCGGTGAAGTCGCTGCGGTTCAGAATGTATCCCCGCATACTGCTCCCGATCCCGGTCGGCAGATAGGCGGGGCCCTGAGTCCTTCTTCCCCTGCCCTTGGAGGCCGTCCGCTCCAGCAGTTCGCTTTCCACCAGGAAATCCACGGCTTCCCGGACATGGTCCGCCAGATCGTCCTCACCCCCGGTGCTTTCCCGGGGCATCAGCCCGGCGTATTCCAGCATCTGATCGAAGCTGACGCCCGCATCGGTGCTGCCGGGGATGAGATTCAGCAGGAAGAAGGGGAGCTTCTCATCGATGCTGCTGTAAAACACGCTCCTCAGGCGGGGTGGGGCTTCCTTCTGCATGCGTTCCCAGCTCTCCAGCTGCTTTACGGTCACCATGGTATAGACCGTGCCTCCGGGCTGCCGCTCACCCGGATGGAGCCGCCCGGCCCTGCCGGCATAGTTGCGGTATTCGTTCATGGTGATCATCCGGGGAGGACCCCCATCCTGCTTGTCCAGACCGGCAACCACCACCACGTCCACCGCGCTGTTCACGCCGAAGGCCAGTGTCTCCGTGCTGCAGACGATCTTCATTTCCCGTCCGGCCAGCAGGCGGTCTTCGATGTAGGTGCGAACCTCGTTGGGCAGCGCCGCACTGTGGAAGGCGATCCCGCTTTTGATGGCCTGATAGCTCTCCATTTCGAGCCCGGCGACACCGTCATACTCCAGGATTCCGTAAACGTCGTCCGGATTCAGTCCGCAGGCGTTCAGGATTTCCCTGCGGCACTCCTCCGGGGAGGGGGGCTCCGGGAAAATGCTTTTCAGTTCCGGGAGCTCCCGCAGCTTTTCATACAGAAAAATGCTGGTCTTCACGACCTCCGCCCGGCTGTTGATAAAGATCAGGATCTGGTGCCCCTGAAGCAGATGCCAGGCGCAGATCCGCAGGAGGATGTACCGCCGGATGCTGCCGGTCTCCCCGGAAACGATGAGCGGGTACGCGCAGGGCTTTCCGGTCTTTCCGCATATCCCGGAAGGATCAGTCCGGCAGGGCTCGATCAGAGGGCAGGGAGGCTGCCCCTCGGGGCAAAGGGAGGACGGCGGGTCCTGCTGGCTTTTCATCCGCTCGTAGTAGGCCGCTGTGACGAACCTGGCCGGACGAAGAAAGCCGCAGCTTCCCTCCACCTCCTGGATCTGGTTCTTTTCATAGATGATGGTGTTGTTCTCCAGCTTTACCGGACGGGAGCCGTCCGTTGCGATCCTCACCATGCGGTAATGCCTGATATAGACCTCCCAGTCGTAAAACGGCGTCCCCAGAGCGACGAGGCGCAGACGCCCGGTGCGGCTGTGCCGGCTCGTCCCCCATACGAACAGGAAATCGAAGAAGATCCCCCGGTCCTCACTGTTGATGAGACCGACCTCGTCCAGCACCACAAGGTCGTACTTCCCCAGGAAGCCGTCGTCGTTTGCCTGGAACCGGAAGGCCTTTTCCGTGATCACAACGGCCACGTCCGCGTTCCCGGTCTGGATGTCCCTGTCCCTGTCCCGGAATTCGCCGGTGGACTGCACAATGCTGAGATCAAAGGCGGAAAAAAAGCCGTCGAATTCCTGCTTTTTCTGCGCGGCCAGGGCGCGGTAGGGCACCACGAAAAGCATTTTGGGGCAATCGCTGCCCGCTTGCCGCGCATCCAGCACCAGCTTTTCGTAAAGCAGGGTGGGGATCAGCGTCTTTCCGGAGGAGGTCTCGCCGATGACGAAAAGGTTCGCCTCCGGGTCGTCGATACGCTCGTTCCGGAAGGCGGTGTCCTGCAGAGCGGTGAAAGCCGTCAAGCCGTGCTGCTTTGCCAGGGCAAGATATTCCTCGTACTTCGGCATTGCATCCTCTCTTTCTGTGCTGCCCCCGGGGAGGTTTCCCACCAGGCGCGTCCTGACCCCCCGGAGACTCCCGGGCACTCCGGCGCAGTTCGCTTTTGCCTTTCATGCGCCGACGTTGTCAACGATAATACTATACACGCCTTGTTTTTGCAATCCAATACGGCGGAACCGAAACAAATCTTCCCCGCTGCGCCGGACGCGGCAGGACCGGCGCACGGAAATCCCTTATTGAAATGGATAGCTCCGTATGCTAAAATGGCTGCAATCTGATGGACTTCCGACCACCCGGCCTGCGGGATCCGGAAACCCATACGCGAGCCTGTGGGAGGGAGCCTGCAGGCTCGCGGTGCAGTATCCGCTTCACGCTGCAGGGTCCATCGGTCATCGACGGAAAAGAGGCGCAGCCCATGGCCAAGAGAAGCATCAACGTCACCGATGAGTCCAACGGCGTTTTCAAAACGATCTTCCTGCTGGCCTGGCCGGTGTTTCTTGAGCAGATCTTCACCACCCTGGTGGGCTACGCGGATACGGCCATGGTTGGTTCCATGGGAGCGGCAGCCACGGCAGCGGTCTCCATCAGTCAGCCGCCCATCATGCTGCTCAACGGCATCGTCATGTCCCTGGGCGTGGGCATCACCACGCTGGTGGCCCGGGCTGCGGGTGCCGGGGACACGGAGCAGGTGAAAAAGCTCATGCGCCATGCGGTGATGCTGATCTTGTTCCTGGGCCTGCCCGTCTCCGCTCTGACCATCGCCCTGCACCGGGTGATCCCCCAGTGGATGGGAGCCGACACGGACATTCTGGAGATGGCCTCGGTCTACAACCTCATCGTCTGCTGCGGCCGCGTCTTCATGGTCGTCTCCATGACCCTGAATTCCGCCTTCCGCGGCTACGGCGACACCAAGACCCCGCTCGTCGGCAACACCATGATGAACGTCATCAACGTGATCTTCAACTTTCTGCTCATCTATCCCTCCAGAGATGTGCGTTTCCTGGGGATGCAGCTCCATTTCTGGGGCGCCGGGATGGGCGTCACAGGCGCTGCGGTGGCCTCTGCCATCGGCATGGCCGCCTCCGGCTTCTACAGCCTTTGGGTCGCCTTCCTCCGCAGGGGAGAATACCGGATCGACGTCCGCGGCGGCTGGAAGGTGGACGCCGCCCTCACGAAGCAGATCGTTTCCATCAGTCTCCCGGCCATGCTGGAGCGCCTGTTCATGTCCCTGGCGGGGATCTTCACCAGCCGCAGCATCGCCTCCCTGGGCACGGTGAACATCGCGGCCAACAGCCTGTGCCTCACGGCGGAATCCATCTCCTTCATGCCCGCCTTCGCCTTCCAGACCGCGATCACCACTCTGGTCGGCCAGTCCCTGGGAGCGAAGAAGCCGGACCTTGCGGAAAAGTTCGTGCGCACCACGCTGCTGACGGGCACCGCAGTCATGATCTGCACCGGCACCGGTCTTTTCCTTCTGTCGCGGCAGATCATCGGCATCTTCACGCCGGATCGGGCGGTGATCGAGCTGGCCGCCCTGTGCCTGCGGGTGACGGCCTTCATGCAGGTGCCTCAGGTGCTGGCCTGGACCATTTCCGGCGTGCTCCGGGGCGCCGGAGACACCAAGATCAATTTCTACATCACCGCAGCCACCAATTGGCTGATCCGCACCTTGTGGAGCGTGGTCCTCATCCGGGTGTTCCACTTCGGCCTCGTGGCCACCATGTATGTCACCCTGGCGGAGATCATCGTGCGGCTTGTGCTCCTCTATCTGCGGTATCGTTCCGGCGTATGGAAGACGGCCATCCGGGACTGATGGCCGTCCGCCTTGCATTGCCGCCTCCGGGCTGATATACTGACAAAAACCGACGAGACCTGGGTTTGCGGCTCCCCCCGCGGGAAGCCGGGCGTATGGAGAGGATTATGGAAAAGGAGCAGAAAAAGGGCTTCGTCTACTGGTTCAAGAACGTCTTCTGGTATCACTACGGGAAGCTGAGCATCCTGGTGCTTTTCCTGTTGGGCACGGCGATCTGGTTCACGGTGGACGCGCTGAAAAAGGTGGAATACGACCTCAACGTAGCGGTGGTCGCGGACAGCGGCGTTGCCCGCAGCGACCTCCAGCGGCTGGCCGACCTGATGGCGGAAGCCGCCGGAGATCTGAACGGGGACGGAAAGGCGCTGGTGAACGTGTCGGCAGTGAACCTGGGCGACGAGGGGAACCGGGAGAGCACCCAGTATCAGCTGATGCTCTACCTCTCCCTGCCGGAGTATACCATTTTCCTTATGAACGACCGGGAGTCCGCCCTCTTCTGCAGGCAGGAGGACACCTTCCAGCCCCTGGCGGACTACGGGATCACCACCGACGACGAATCCGGCCTGCGCATCTGGGTGGGGGACAAGGCGATTCTTCCCTCCGCCTGCCGGGACGACTGCTACGCCTGTCTCGCCGACTGGACGACCAGCGGGAAGGGGAGCGCCGCCGCCACGGAGGCCTCCGTGCGCGCCCTGGAGGCCCTGCTGGCCAGCCCTGCGGCGGAGGGCTGAGACATGGAGACGCTTACCAGCAGAAAGAACCCTTTGGCCGCCCGTTTCCGCCGCCTTGCGGAGGATCGGGCCGCCCGCAGGGAAGAGGGATTCTTCCTCGGCCAGGGGCGGAAGCTTCTGGAGGAGGCCCTGGCCTCCGGCTGCCTGCCGGAGACCGTGATGTACGCCGGAGAAGAACCGAAGCTGCCGGAGCAGGTGCGCCGCGTTGCCGCGGCAAAGGAGCTGCTGGCCTGGATCTCCCCCATGAAAAGCGCGCCGGAGGTGATCTTCACCGTCCGCATTCCCCGGGAATCCGGCATTCCCCGGGGACGGCTGCTGCTGGCTGAGGACATGCAGGACCCCGGAAACGTGGGGACCATGATCCGTACCGCAGCGGCCTTTGGCTTTGATGGTCTGCTGCTGGCGGGCGCCTGCGCGGATCCCTGGGGTCCGAAAGCCGTTCGCGCCAGCATGGGAGCCGTTTTTCGTCTGCGCATCCTGGAGCGGGAAAGCGTTGCTTCGGCGCTGGATGCGCTTGCCGCGGAGCACCTGCCGCTCTATGCCGCCGCTCTTTCCGAGCAAGCGGAGACCGTGGGAAGGGTCCGCTTCCCGGAGAAGATGGCGCTGGCGATCGGCAACGAAGGACACGGCCTCAGCGGGGAAGTGCTGCGGGCCGCTGACAGGATCGTGCGCATCCCCATGGCGCCGGGAGCGGAGTCTCTCAATGCGGCGGCCGCAGCCGCCGTGCTCATGTGGGAAACCTATCGGGAGAGAGATAAGAATGTCTGATCTTCGTTATTGGCTGTGGCTTTCCAATCTGCAGGGCCTGAGCCCGCGATCGGCGGTGCGCTTTCTGCGGGCCGTCGGCTCGCCGCGCGAGCTGTTTCTTGCCGGGGAGAATTCCCTTCGCCGGGTGGAAGGCGTCCGAAGCAGCGAAGTGGAGGCCCTGTGCAAACACAAGGATATCTCCCGTGCGGAGGCCATCGAGGAGAACTGCCGCCGGCAGGGGATCCGGATCCTGTGCATGCAGGACGCCGCCTACCCGGATCGGCTGCGGAACATCGACGATCCGCCCCTGGTCATCTACGTGAAGGGGAAGCTGCCGCCGGTGGACGACCGGCTCTGCATCGGCATTGTTGGCACGCGAAAGGCCACGGACTACGGCAGGGAGACCGCCGGGCGCATCGCCGGGGAGCTGGCCGCCTGGAATGCGGTCACCGTCACCGGTCTTGCGGAAGGGATCGACAGTGCCGCCGCCCGCGGGGCGCTGAAGGCCAGGGGGCTGGTGGTGGCCGTACTGGGCACCGGCGTGGATCAGGTCTATCCGGCCTGGAACCGGGAGCTTCAGGAGACCGTCGGCCGCACCGGTGCGCTCGTCAGCGAATATCCGCCCGGCACGAAGGCGACCCGCTACAGCTTTCCCCGCCGGAACCGCATCATCAGCGGTCTGAGCCTGGGCGTGGTGGTCGTTCAGGCTCCGGAAAAGAGCGGCGCGCTCATTACCGCAGGCTTCGCCCAGGAGCAGGGAAGAGACGTGTTCGTCGTTCCCGGCGCCGTGGACGATCCCGGATTCCAGGGCTCCAACAGCCTCATCCGGGACGGTGCCCAGCTGGTGCGGGGCAGCGTGGATATTCTGGAAGAATACCGCTTTCGCTGCCCGGAACTGCTGCGATCCGGTCCTGTCCCGCCTGCGGGAAACGGCCCAGAGACGACAAAATCCCCTATTGACAAGGGAGAACCCGTAGATTATAGTTCACTCACAGAACAGCTGGAGAGCCTGACGGCAGCCGAGCTCAACGCCGTGGAGGCCCTTGCCAGGGGCGCCTGCTACACGGACGAACTGATCCGCCGCAGCGGTCTCCCCGCGCCGGAGGTCATGGCGGCCCTGACGATGCTCCAGCTGAAGGGATACGTGCGGGAGGAGAGCGGGAAGTATCGCCTCCTCGTCCGTTACCGGGAAAGCACCGATGTCTGACGGCTGCGGCCTTCAGACCGTTCAGCGTTATCGTCTGTAAAGGAGCCACTGGAGGATTCATGGGAAAGTCACTGGTCATTGTGGAGTCTCCCGCGAAAGCGAAGACGATCGAAAAATACCTTGGTCCCAGTTTCAGGGTCACCGCGTCCATGGGGCATCTGCGGGATCTTCCCAAAAGCAGCCTGGGCGTGGATATCGAGGGCGGCTTCGTGCCGGATTACCGGCCCATCGCCAATCGGGAGGAGACCATCGAAAAGCTCCGGTCCGAGGCTGCAGAGGCCGACCGCATCTATCTTGCCACCGACCCTGACCGGGAAGGGGAGGCCATATCCTGGCATCTGATGGAGCTTCTGCACCTGCCGCCGGAGCGGACGGTGCGCGTCACCTTCAACGAGATCACCAAAAAAGTGGTGCTGGAAAGCATCCGGAAGCCCCGCAGCATCGACATGGGACTGGTGGACGCCCAGCAGGCCCGCCGCATTCTGGACCGGATCGTGGGCTACAAGCTGAGCCCGCTGCTTTGGACGAAGATCCGCCGCGGCCTGTCCGCAGGCCGGGTACAGTCCGTGGCTGCCCGTCTGGTGGTGGACCGGGAGGAAGAGATCCGGGCCTTCGTGCCCCAGGAGTATTGGCTCCTGGATGCCATCCTCAGCGCAAAGGACCGTGAGGACACCTTCACCGCCCACTATCACGGCACGGTGAAGAAGAAGCAGGAGCTTCACAGCCGGCAGGACGTGGACGCCGTCATCGCCGCCGTGAAGGATGCGCCCTTCTCTGTCAGGACCGTCAAGCGGGCGGACAAGTCCCGGGGCCCGGCGGCTCCCTTCATCACCTCCACGCTCCAGCAGGAGGCGTCCCGCCGCCTGAACATGACGCCGCGGCGCACCATGGCCGTCGCCCAGGCGCTGTACGAAGGTCTTCCCGTGGCCGGGCAGGACAGCGCCGGTCTCATCACCTATATGCGTACGGATTCGCTGCGGATTTCTGCGGAGGCGGTTGCCGCCGCAAAGGACTTCATTCTCCGGGAATACGGACGGGAATACTATCCCGCCCAGCCCAGGGTCTTCCGTTCCGGGAAAAATGCGCAGGATGCCCACGAGGCGATCCGCCCCTCCAACGTGGAGCTGACGCCGGAGCGCATCCGCAAGGATATCACGGAGGAACAGTACCGGCTGTACCGGCTGATCTGGCGGCGCTTCATGGCGTCCCAAATGGCCAATGCGATCTATGACAGCGTTTCCGCGGACATCGTGAGCGCGGGCCACCTGTTTAAGGCCTCCGCCTCCCAACTGAAATTCCCCGGTTTCACCAAGCTCTACGACGTACAGAAGGATGAGGAGGAAAAGGGTCCTGCGCTTCCGCCTCTGTCCGAGGGAGATCCCCTGATCCTGCGGAAGCTGGCAGAGGAGCAGAAGTTCACGCAGCCCCCCGCCCGCTACACGGAGGACACCCTCATCCGCGCCCTGGAGGAAAAGGGTATCGGCCGCCCCAGCACCTATGCGCCCACCGTATCCAGCATCCGGGACCGGGAATATGTGGTGGAGGAGGGAAAGCTCCTGCGGCCCACCGCCCTGGGAGAGACGGTCACCAAGTTCATGGAGGACCGCTTTGCCGACATCGTGGACGTGCAGTTCACCGCCAACATGGAGGCCCAGCTGGACCGGGTGGAGGAGGGCGTCAAGCCCTGGAAGGAGGTTTTGTCCGACTTCTACGGGGATTTCAGCAAAACCCTTTCCGACGCTGAGACCAGCCTGCAGGGCGTTCGCATCAAGGTGCCCGACGAGGTGACCGACGAGATCTGCCCCAACTGCGGGAAGAATCTGGTGGTAAAGAGCAGCCGCTTCGGCCGCTTCCTGGGCTGCCCGGGGTATCCCGACTGCAAGTTCACCAAGCCCATCGTCATCGAGATGCCCGGCCGCTGCCCCCGCTGCGGCGCCCGCATCCTGAAGCGCACCTCCAAGAAGGGATACACGTACTACGCCTGCGAGAACACCGCCGACTGCGGCTTCATGACCTGGGACGTGCCCGTAAAGGACGATTGCCCCTCCTGCGGCAAAACCATGTTCAAGCGTTCCGGCAGAGGCTACCGCAAGCCCTTCTGCATCAATGATGCGTGCCCCAATTTCCTCCCGGAGGACAAGCGGGGCTACCGGAAAAAGACGGCGGAAGGCGAAACCGGCAAGGAAGGCGCGGAGGCCGCAGCCAAGGCAGAGGAATCGAAGGCGGAGAGCGCCGGTACGGAGAAGAGCGGCGGAAAGGCCGCTGCAAAGACCGCTTCGAGGAAAAAGTCCGCTACAGAAGGCGATCCCAAAGCCTCCGACAAGAAGGCGGCAAAGAAGACCGCCGATAAAAAGCCGGATGCAAAGAAGGGCACGGCAAAAAAGCCTGCGGCAAAGAAAACCGCCTCCCGAAAGAAGACGGGGGAGGAACCGGCATGATCCCGACCGTCACCGTGGTGGGCGCCGGTCTGGCGGGCTGCGAAGCCGCCTGGCAGCTGAGCCGCCGCGGGATCCCCGTGCGTCTCATGGAGATGAAGCCGGTCAAAATGACCCCGGCCCATGTTTCGCCGGACTATGCGGAGCTGGTCTGTTCCAATTCCCTGCGCTCTGCCGACCCGGTGAACGCCGTCGGCCTCCTGAAGGAGGAAATGCGGCTGCTGGATTCCCTCATCATCCGCTCTGCCGATCAGAATCGGGTGGAGGCCGGCAGTGCCCTTGCCGTGGACCGGGAGGGCTTTGCGCGCACCGTTACGGAGACGATCCGCAGCCTGCCCAACGTGGATATCACGGAGGGGGAGGTCACGGAGATCCCGGAGGGGATCGTGATCCTTGCCACAGGCCCCCTGACTTCGGAGCCTTTGGCGGAAAAGATCCTGTCCCTGCTGGGCGGCGGCAGCGACCTGCATTTCTACGACGCGGCGGCCCCCATCGTCACCATGGAGAGCGTGGATATGACCCGGGCCTTCTTCGCCTCCCGCTACGGCAAGGGCTCCGACGATTACGTGAACTGCCCGCTGGAACGGGAGGAATACCTGGCGTTCCACCGGGAGCTTGCTTCGGCCCAGGAGGCGCCGGTGCACGGTTTTGAGGACAGCGGCGTGTTCGAGGGCTGCATGCCTGTGGAGGTCATGGCCCGGCGGGGGGTGAACACCCTCCGTTACGGTCCCATGAAGCCCCGGGGCATCACGGACCCCGCCACCGGGAAGGAGCCCTACGCCCTGGTACAGCTCCGGCGGGACAATTTCGAGGGTTCCCTCTACAACGTGGTGGGCTTCCAGACCCACCTGACCTTCGGGGAGCAGAAGCGGGTCTTTTCCATGATCCCCGCCCTGCACGATGCCGAATTCGTGCGTTACGGGGTCATGCACCGCAACACGTACATCGATTCCCCCCGGCATCTGGACGGGCGGTACCGCCTGAAGGCGGAGCCGCGCATCCGCTTTGCCGGGCAGATCACCGGTGTGGAGGGCTACGTGGAATCCGCGGCCTCCGGCCTCCTCTGCGGCCTGCAGACGGCCCGGGAGCTCCTGGAGAAGGAGCCTCTGGATTTCACCAGGAAAACTGCCATCGGCGCCCTGGCCGCCTATATCAGCGATGAGAGCGTGGCGGATTTCCAGCCTATGAACGTGAACTACGGGATCATTGAGCCCCTGGGATACCGGGTCCGCGGCAAGAGAAACAAGAACGCCGAATTGAGCCGCCGTGCGCTGGAGATCATCGCCGGGCTCGATCGGTCGTGACGGGAGAGTGTGGGATATGAAGATCATCGTGGACGCCATGGGCGGCGACAACGCCCCGATGGAGATCGTCAAAGGCGCCATCCAGGCCGTGGAGGAGCTGAAGACGGACGTCATGCTGGTGGGCAACACGGAGGCGATCCTCCGCTGCGTGCAGGAGCTGGGCCATCAGAACCTGCCCAAGGGCCTTGAAATCGCCAATGCCGCCGACGTGGTCACCATGGAGGACGATCCCGCCCGGGCCGTGCGGGACAAGAAAGATTCCTCCATGTCCGTCATGCTTTACAAGCTCCGGGACGGCGAAGGTGATGCGGCGGTCTCCGCCGGCAGCACCGGTGCGCTCCTTTCCGGCGCCACGCTGGTGGTCAAGCGCGTACGGGGCGTCCGCCGGGCGGCCCTGGCGCCCATCCTGCCCTCCAAAAGCGGCGGCTGTGTCCTCATCGACTGCGGGGCCAATGTGGAATGCTCTGCGGAGTATCTTCAGCAGTTCGCATACATGGGCAAGGTGCTGGCGCAAAAGTATCTCGGCGTGGACGATCCCCGCATCGGTCTGCTGAACATCGGCGCCGAGGATACCAAGGGCGGCGTCCTTCAGAAGGAGACCTACGCCCGGCTCACGGAGGACAAAGAGGCCGGAAAGCTGAATTTCATCGGCAACGTGGAAGCCCGTGACGTGTTCGAGGGCGTATGCGACGTGCTGGTGACCGACGGCTTCAGCGGCAACGTGCTCCTGAAGGGCATCGAAGGTACCGCCCTTTACATGAGCGACGGACTGAAGAAGGTCTTTCTGAAAAACGCCCTCAGCAAGCTGGGCGCTCTGCTGGTGAAGGACGGGCTTCGGGAATTCAAGAAGTCCATGGATTATACCGAGGTGGGCGGAACGGTCTTTCTGGGGATCAACAAGCCGGTGGTGAAGGCCCACGGCTCCTGCAACGCCAAGGCCCTCTGCTCCGCCATCCGCCAGGCCGTGAAGCTGGCCTCCGTGGACCTTCCCTCGGAGCTTTCCGCCCTGCTGCAGGACCAACCCGCGGGAACGGAGGCCGGTCGTGTCTGATCTGGAAGAACGGCTGGGTTACCGGTTCCGGGACCCGTCCCTGCTGGAGCTGGCCCTGACCCACAGCTCCTGGGCCAACGAGCGCGGCCTTGGACACCGGGGCTGCAACGAGCGTCTGGAATTCCTGGGGGATTCCATTCTCGGCTTCGTGGTGGCCGAGGCCCTGTATCTCACCTGCGGAAACAAATCCGAGGGGGAAATGACGCGTATGCGCGCGGAGCTGGTCTGCGAAGCGAGCCTGGTGGAGGCCGCTTCCGTCCTGGGTCTGGGGGAACAGCTTCGCCTCAGCCGCGGAGAAGCCCTGGGCGGCGGCCGTGAGCGGCCCAGCATGATCGCGGACGCCTTCGAGGCAGTTCTGGCCGCCATCTATCTGGATGGGGGCGAGGCGCCGGCGAGGCGCTTTCTGGAGCGCACCATCCTTCCGAAGCTCAAATCGGCCGCCGACAATCACGATTACAAGACGCTGCTGCAGGAAGCCGTGCAGCGGCTGGGGATTCCCGCGCCCACCTACCGGCTGGTGGGGGAGAGCGGTCCGGATCACCGGAAGGTCTTCACCGCGCAGACGATCTACGACGGGAAAATTGCCGGCGAAGGCAGCGGGCGCAGCAAGAAAGAAGCGGAACAGGCTGCGGCCCGGGCTGCCTACGCCCGCTTTCAGAGTGTCAAGCCGTGACGCCGCGCAGAAGGATTATCCCGGTCTTCATCCCCCATATGGGCTGTCCGAATGACTGCGTTTTCTGCAACCAACGCACGATTTCGGGCAGCCTTCGTCCTGTAAAGCCGGAAGACGTACACAGGGTGCTTGAGGAAGCGAGGTCCGCATGTGCCGACGCGGAGCTCGCCTTTTACGGCGGCAGCTTCACCGCCGTGCCGGAAGAGGAGCAGCGCGCGCTTCTGGCAGCAGCGCAGCCCTTCCGGGAATCCGGCTTCCTCACCTCCATCCGTGTTTCCACCCGTCCGGACGCGGTCACGGCGGAAAAGCTGCGCCTCCTTAAGGACTTCGGCACGGACACGGTGGAGCTTGGCGCCCAGAGCATGGACGACGGGGTGCTGCGCCTCTGCGGCCGCGGCCATACCGCTTCGGACACGGTGCGCGCCGCAGCTCTGGTCAGGGATGCGGGCATGCAGCTCGTCCTGCAGATGATGACGGGGCTGCCCGGAGCAGACCCGAAGAGCGACCTCCGCACGGGAGAGCTTCTCGCCGGTCTCGGGCCGGACGGCGTGCGGATCTATCCCACGGTCATCCTGCGGGGCACGGCGCTGGAACGCCTGTGGCGGGAAGGGAAGTACAAGGCCCATACGGTTCGCGCGGCGGTCAGCGTCTGCGCACCCATCGCCGTTCTGTTTCAGGAGGCGGGGATCCCCATCCTGCGGCTGGGACTGAACCCCACGGAAGCCCTCTCCGGCGGCGAAGCCATCGGCGGCGCCTATCACCCGGCCCTGGGAGAGCTCGTGTACGGGAAGCTCTATCTGGAAAGAGCCAGGACCGCCATCCGTGCCCTGCCCCGGATACCCCCCCGGCTTACGCTGCTGGTGGCGGAGAATCGCGTCTCGCGCATGACGGGGCTGGGAGGCGCCAATCTCCTGACGCTCCGCTGGGAGTTCGGTCTGGAAGAAGTCCGGGTCAGGGGCTGCGCTTTTCCTGCGGAAACCGTTGCAATTGACTCGAAATTATAGTAAAATAACAGAAATGCGGAGTTTTATCCTTTATCGACGACCCCGAATCCTCATGAATGTGGAGCGATGCGGCATTGTACCTGAAGGCGCTTGAGATCCAGGGCTTCAAATCCTTCCCCGACAAGGTGACCCTTCCCTTTGAGAAGAAAATCACCGCCATCGTGGGACCGAACGGGAGCGGAAAATCGAATATCTCCGACGCCATATGCTGGGTCATGGGCGAGCAGCGTTCCAAAGCGCTCCGCGGAACAAAGATGGAGGACGTCATCTTCGGCGGCACCACCCAGCGCGGGCCCGGCGGCTTCGCCCAGGTGACCCTGATCCTGGGGAACGAGGACCGCAGCCTCAAGGCGGATGCGGATGAGGTATCCATCACCCGGCGGTATTATCGCAGCGGCGAAAGCGAATACTTCATCAACCGCAAGTCCGTACGCCTCAAGGATGTGAGCGAGCTTCTCATGGACACCGGCCTCGGCCGGGACGGGTACTCCCTGGTGGGCCAGGGCCGCGTGGACGAGATCCTGGCGGCCAAGAGCGAGGATCGGCGGGAGGTCTTTGAGGAAGCCGCGGGCATCTCCAAATTCCGTCACAAGAAGGAAGAGACCCAGCGGAAGCTGGACAGGACCGGGGAAAACCTGCTGCGCGTCGGCGACAAGATCAATGAGCTGGAGCTGCAGGTGGAGCCTCTGCGAAAGCAGGCGGAGACCGCCAGGCGGTATCTTCTCCTGCGGGATGAGCTGCGCGGCCTGGAGATTTCCCTGTGGATGGACGCTCTGGACAAGCTTGCGGAAAAGAGCCGTCTGATCCGTCAGGATTACGAGGAGGTCTCTGCCCGCCTCGAGGAAGAAAAGGCCGGTGTGGAAGCCCTGTACGAAGAATCCGAGCGATGCACGGAGGGCATCCGCCAGGCGGACGAACAGGCGGAGGCGCTGCGGGAGGAGATCTCCCGGCAGGAAAAGGAGGCCGTCTCTCTCCAAAGCCAGGCCGCCGCACTGGGGGCGGAAGAACAGAACAATCTGGGCAGTCTCGCCCGATTGGAAGAGGAGCAGACACGACAGCAGGAGCGGGAATCGGAGCTGACGGACAAGCTGCGCGAGCGGGAGGACAGGCTTTCCGCTCTCGAGAAGCAGCTTGAGGACGTGCAGGCCCGACAGCGCGTTCTTTTTTCGGACAGCAGCGCCGCAGCCTCGGCGGTGGGCGCAGCCTCCGACAAGCTGGATGCCCTCCTGCGCAGAGCGGCTGCGGAGGACAACGCCGCCTCCGCGGAAGACGCCCGGCGGGAAGCGCTGCGCACATCCATCGCAGGCCTGGAGGCCCGCCGCAAGGAATCGTCCGCCGATCTCGCCCAGCGGCGGGAACGGCTGATCGCGGAGGAAGACGCTCTGGAGCTGGTCCGGGGAAAGCTCCGGGAGCAGCAGGAGGCGGAAGAATCCGCCCGCAACGCCAGCCGCGGCTATGAATTGAAAAAAGAGACCCGTCGGCAGAGACTGGAAGCTCTGGACGAGGAGCTTCGCAGCGCGAAGCTGGAGGAGAGCGGCGCCCGCGCCCGTTTTTCCCTGCTCTCCGATATGGAGCGGGAATACGAGGGCTTTTCCCGGGCCGTCCGCGTGGTGATGCGGGAACGAAACCGGGGCAATCTGAAGCATATCCGGGGAACCGTGGCGGAGCTGATCCGCACGGCAGACCGCTACACGGTGGCGGTGGAGACCGCCCTCGGCAACAGCCTCCAGAGCATCGTCGTGGACGCGGAGGAGGACGGCAAGGCCGCCATCGAATACCTGAAGCGCACGGATGCGGGCAGGGCGACCTTCCTGCCCATGAGCACCATGCGCGGCACCGAGCTGAACCAGCCCGGGCTCCTGCAGATGCCGGGCGTGGAGGGACTTGCCTCCCAACTGGTGGAGTTCGAAGAATGCTATCGGGGCATTATGCTGTATCAGCTGGGACGCACGGTGGTCGCCCGGGATTTGGACGCCGCCATCGCGGTCTCCCGCCGTTTCGGCGGCAGGATACGCGTGGTCACTCTGGACGGGCAGCTCATCAACGCCGGAGGCAGCATGACCGGCGGCAGCGCCGCCAGGAATGTGGGTGCTCTGAGCCGGGCCAACGAGCTGGAAAGGCTGCGGGGGCGGCTCGCAGAGCTGGATACGCTTCTTGCCGATCTGCGGGAGAAGCAGAACGCAGCAGCCAAGGAGATGGCTGCAGCTTCCTTCGCGGCGGAAACCGCGGCTTCGGAGCTGCGTGCCGCAGAGGACGCCTGTCTCCGCCTGCGGGGCGAATTGGGCCAGCGGGAAGCTTTGACGGCGGCCCTCCGTGAGAGCACGGAGGAAGCGGGTAGGTCCGACGCCGGACTGGATGCGGAGGCCGCGCAGCTTTCCGAAGCCGAAAAGGCTGCGGCCGAAGCTGCCCTGACCCATCGGAAGGCTGCCGCCGAGCTGAAGGAACGGGCGGCAGGCGATACAAAAAGCCGTCAGGCCTTGGAAGACCGTCTGCGTTCCCTCAACGAAACCGCCTCCCGCCTCAGAGAGGAAGAGGCTTCCCTGCGCTCAGAACTGGTCTCCCTGCGGCAGGGGATCGAGGAGTGGAAGCAGCTGCTTCTGAGCTACCGGGGCGACCGGGAAAGCAGGCAGGCGGCGAAGCAGGCTTTGACGGAGAAAAACGATGCCCTGAGAAAACAGGCGGATGCCCTGCGGGAACAGGCCAAGGCGTTCTCCGGCGCAGCAGAGGCCAAGCGGCCCGCACTGGACGATGCCATGCGTCTCCGCCAGGATTACGAGGGCCGCAGGAACCGGGCGGAAAAGAGCGCCCAGGAGACCAACCGCCGCATCGGAGAGCTGGAGCGGCAGTTTGCAGGCCTGGAGCAAAAAAAGGCCTCCGCCGACATGGAGGAAAAGCAGCTTCTGGACAAGCTGTGGGACAATTACGAGCTGAGCCGCGGCGCCGCCCAGCGGGAGCGCCGGGAGCTTGAGAATCTGACCCAGGCGCAGAAGCGGGCTTCCCATCTCCGGCGGGAAATGTCCGCCATGGGCAGCCCGAATCTGGGCGCCATCGAGGAATTCGAGCGGGTCAATGAGCGATACACCTTCCTCACGGACCAGCGGGACGACATCGAGAAGGCCAGAGACGAGCTTCTGGAGATCATTGCGAAGCTGACGGAGGAGATGGAAGCCATCTTCCGCACGGAATTCGAAGCTGTGGCCAAGAGCTTCGGAGAAACGTTCACGGAGCTCTTCGGCGGCGGCAGGGGAGAGCTGATCCTCGAGGATCCCGGCGACATCCTCAACTGCGGCATCGAGATCCGGGTCCAGCCGCCGGGGAAATCCCTCCGGACGCTGACGCTCCTCTCCGGCGGAGAGCGGGCTTTTGTGGCCATCGCCCTGTATTTCGCCATGCTGAAGGTTCGTCCTGCGCCTTTCTGCGTTCTGGACGAGATCGAATCCGCTCTGGACGAAAACAACGTGATCCGCTTTGCACAGTACACGCGCAGCATGTCGGACCACACACAGTTTCTGATCATCACCCACCGCAGAGGCACCATGGAGAACGCAGACGAGCTTTACGGGGTCACCATGCAGAAGGGGATCTCCCGGGTGCTGCGCGTCGCGCTGGACGATGCCCTCAAGACGGGAACGGGTTAAGGGGTTAAGGAAAGAGAAGAATGGGAATATTTGAAAAGATCAAAAACGGTCTGAGCAAGACCAGAAAGAGCCTGACCGGGATTTTCGACAGCTTTACCGGCGCCAACGACGAATTCTTCGACGAGCTGGAGGAAACGCTCATCACCGCCGACCTGGGGGTGGATCTGGCCGTTTCCTCCGTGGATCAGCTGCGGGACAGCGTCAAGGAAGAGGGCCTACGCGGCGCGGAAGAAATCCGCGGCGAACTGGCGCGCATCCTTACTGCGCGTCTCCGGGACTGCGACAGCACCCTTCACATGCGCACCACGCCCTCGATCATCCTCATGATCGGCGTCAACGGTGTGGGGAAGACCACCACCATCGGCAAGCTGGCCGCCAGGCTCACGGCGGAAGGCAAAAAGGTTCTCCTCTGTGCGGGCGACACCTTCCGTGCCGCGGCAGGGGAGCAGCTCAGCATCTGGGCGGAGCGGTCGGGGGCGGACATCGTGCGCCACGCGGAAGGCTCCGACCCCGGTGCCGTGGTATTCGACGGCATCGCCGCGGCAAAAGCCCGCAAGGCGGACGTGATCATCTGCGACACGGCGGGAAGGCTGCACAACAAAGCCAACCTTATGAACGAGCTCAGCAAAATCAGCCGCATCATCGACCGGGAGCTGCCCGGTGCGGATCGGGAAAACCTCCTGGTGCTTGACGCCACCACCGGGCAAAACGGTCTCATTCAGGCCCGGCAGTTTTCTCAGGCCGCCGGCGTCACCGGCCTCGTGCTCACCAAGCTGGACGGCACGGCCAAGGGCGGCATCGCCTTTGCCGTCTCCGAGGAGCTGGGGATCCCCATCAAGCTCATCGGCGTGGGTGAGCAGACGGACGACCTGCTGGACTTTGACGCGGAAGCCTACGTAAAGGCGCTGCTGGCATGAGAGAGCAGTGCTTCGTGCTTGCCAGCCGCAACCCGGGGAAGCTGGCAGAAATGCGGGAGATCCTGGGGGAGCTGGGGATCCGGGTCCTGTCCCAGGCGGACGTGGGTGTGGACGTGGAGCCGGAGGAGACGGGCACGACTTTTGAGGAAAACGCCCGGATCAAGGCCGTCGCCGTCATGCAGGCCTGCGGTCTGCCGGCTGCGGCGGACGACAGCGGCCTTGTGGTGGAGGCTCTGGGAGGCGCTCCGGGGGTATACAGCGCCCGCTACGGCGGGGAGCTCGCCCGCACGGACGCCGAGCGCAGCGCCCTCCTCCTGAAGAATATGGAAAACATGGAACAACGCGGCGCAAAATTCGTCTCAGTAATTGCGGTAGCCTATCCCGACGGTCGGATCCTGACGGCCAGGGGAGAGTGCTGCGGCGAGATTGCCAGGGAGATGCGGGGCTCCAACGGCTTCGGTTATGATCCTCTCTTTCTCCTGCCGGACGGGCGGCATATGGCGGAGCTGAGCAGCGAAGAAAAGAATGCCATCTCCCACAGGGGCCGCGCCCTGCGGGAGCTGCAGCGCCAATTGACGGAGTTGGAATAGAATGACGGGAAAACAGAGAGCATACCTGCGCAGCCTGGCCAACGGTCTGGATACCATCCTGACCGTGGGAAAGGGCGGGCTGACCGAGAACGTGATACAGCAGGCGGATGAGGCGCTCACGGCACGGGAGCTCATCAAGGGCCGCGTGCTGGAGACCGCCATGATGACCGCTGCCGAAGCCTGTGCCGCGCTGGCGGCGGCTACGGGCGCCGAAGGCGTACAGAGCATCGGCAGCCGCTTCGTGCTCTATCGGCCCAATCCGAACGAACCGAAGCTCCGGCTGCCGAAGGGATGAACAGGTGAAGCGGGGCTTTCTGGGCGGGACCTTCAATCCTCCCCATCTGGGTCACGTCCGCGCTGCCGCGGCCGCCGCGGAAACGCTGGGGCTGGATGTGCTGTACGTGATCCCGGCAGGTATCCCGCCCCACAAGGTGCTGCCCCCCAACAGCGCCGACCCCGATCAGCGTCTGGAAATGACGCGGCTGGCTTTTTCCGAGATCCCGGGCCTCCAGGTGCTGGACTGGGAGCTTCGCCGTCCCGGCAGGAGCTACACCGCGGATACGGTGGAACGCCTGAGGGAGGAGCACCCCGGTGATGAGCTCTGGCTCCTTTCCGGTACGGATATGTTCGAGACCCTTCCTTCCTGGTATCGGGGAGAGTGGCTGATGAAGACCCTCCGGTTCGCAGCGTATCCCCGCAGGGCGGGGGAGGACACCCGCATCGACGCCCTGGCCGCAGAATACCGCAGGCGGTTCGGAAGTCAGACGGTGCGCATCCCCCTTGCGCCGATGGAGGTCTCTTCCACGCAGGTGCGGACCCTTCTGCCCCTGGGCAAAGGCGCGGAGCTGCTGCCTCTCCCGGTTTACGGCTATATACTGAAACACCGGCTCTATGGCGCGCGCCCCGAGCCGGATGCGCTCTGGGCGCTGGCAAAGCCATGGCACAAGTCTTCCCGCATAAAGCACGTGCTTGGCTGCCGTGAGGAAGCGGTCCGCCTGGCGCGGCGCTGGGGCGCGGACGAGCTGGATGCGGAAAACGCAGCCATCCTGCACGACATCACGAAAAAAATGCCCGCAGAGGAGCAGCTGCGCCTCTGCGAAGAAGCGGGGACGCCGGTCCCCGATTACCGGCCGGAGCTGGAAGCCATGCTCCATGCCTTTTCCGGTGCCGCTGCCGCCGCGCTGGAATTCGGCGTCTCGCCGGAGGTGGAGAGCGCCATCCGCTGGCACACGACGGGCCGTGCGGACATGAGCCTCCTGGAAAAGATCATCTGGCTGGCAGACTATATCGAACCCAACCGGACCACCCCCGGCGTCGAAAGCGTCCGGGAGGCTGCGTATCGGGATCTGAACGAGGCCATGCGCATCGCTTTGAGCAACAGCCTGGACTACCTGGAGGAACGGAGCTTCGTTCCTCATCCCGCAACGCGGGAGGCGCTGGCCTTTTTACAGCAAGGAGAAACTGGTTCATGAAACTGTTTGGTGGATTTCGCGGAGAGCGGACCAAAGGCAAAGAGAGAATACCGCTGACCGTGGAGCCGGAGGCGCCGGAAACACAGCCGGCGGCTGCCGCCGTTCCGGACCCGGAGCCGCTCGGGGAGGTGAACGGTACCCCGGATGCTTCCGAAATGCAGCTGGAGTCCCCCGCTCCCGCTGAGGCTCCGGAAATCGCGGAGATCGAAGACGGGGATGTGCCGGAGGCGGAAGACCGGCCCGTTATGCGCAGCCCCAGGGAACAGGCCGAGATCGAGGCCATCATCGCCGCATACCAGAAAAAAAAGCGCCGCCGCAGATGGATTGCGCTGATCGTCATCTTGCTGCTGGCCCTGGGCGGATGGATCCTGTGGAAGACCCTGGTCCGGCCTCCGGAGATTGTCCAGCCCACGCCGAAGCCCACGCCGACGGTGCCTGTGACAACACCGGCGCCCACGGATCACGCGGAACCGTCGCCGGAGATCACACCGCCGCCGGAGGAAACGCAGCCGCCCGTTGCAGAGCGGAAGCGCCGGGAGGATGTGTACACCTTCCTTCTCATAGGCCGCGATCAGAATTTCGGCAATACGGACGCCATCATGGTGGGGGTCTACGATGCAGCGGCAGGAACTGTGGACATCGTGAGCATCCCCCGGGACACCTGCGCCAACGTGGAATCTGACGAGTCGCTGAACCAGACAAAGAAGATCAGCGGCGTCTATTCCAGAGCGGATTTTGAAGGTCTGCGGGACGCCGTCGCGGATATGGTGGGCTTCCCGATCGACTGCTACGTCAGCGTTGGCGTGGGCAGTTTCGTGGCCCTGGTGGACACCATCGGCGGCGTGAATTACAACATTCCGTATTATATGAATTATGACGATCCCTTACAGGATCTGCACATTCACTTTACGGAAGGGGAGCACTATCTCAACGGATCGGACGCCATCAAGGTGGTGCGCTGGCGGCAGAACAACGACGGCACCAACTACGGAGACATCGCCCGCATTGAGAACCAGCAGGGTTTCCTGAAGGCCGTCTTGAAAAAGTGCCTCAGTCTGAACAATCTGGTGACCAATCTGGATGATTACATCAAGATTTTCCAGACGTATGTAAAGACGGATCTCAGCACCGGGAACATGACCTGGTTCGCCAAGGAATTCCTGAAGCTGGATATGAGCAACGTCCGTTTCCACACCATGCCCAGCAAATACAACGATTTCATCAAGGGCTTTTCCTACGGCACCATTTACGTAGACGAGTGGCTGGATATGCTCAACGAGTATCTGAACGTATACGACCAGCCCATCACCCGTGAGGATATCGACGTCATTTACCGGGACGAGAACGGGAACCTAGCTGCCACGTCGGGCGAGATCCGGGGCGGTATGGCCTCCTTCCTGGATATGAATGATTACGTGCGCCGTCTCAAGGCGTGGCAGTCCGGCCAGAGCGGCAGCGGAAGCAGCGGCAACAGCGGCGGCGAAGCCTCCGGCACGGAGAGCTCCGGCGGCGAAGGCCAGGAGGGCGGCTCGGAAGCGGTGGAGGTCTCCGGCACCGGCAGCGATGGCGAGGAGACCGGCGGAGAAGAAGCATCGGGCACCGGGGAGGATACGCCTCCGCCGGAGCCCGCACCGGAAGACAACACGAATGGGGGAGAATGATATGCTGACGCCCAAGGAAGTCATGGAAGAGATCGTCAAGGCTCTGGACAGCAAAAAGGCACGCAATATCACGGTGCTGAAGACCGATCAGGTATCCGTGCTGGCGGACTATTTCGTCATCTGTACTGCGGGCTCCACGACACAGATCAAGACCCTTTCCGACGAGACGAGCAAGCTCCTGGCCGAAAAGGGCGAGCCCCCCCGCCGCAGCGAGGGCTACCGCAGCGGCGGCTGGGTGCTGCTGGATTTCGGCTGCGTGGTGGTGCATCTGTTCCTGCAGGAAATGCGGCAGTTCTACGACCTGGAGCGTCTTTGGAGCGACGCGCCCACGGTGGATATTTCCGGGCTCCTCACCGAATGAAGTAAGGAAAGCTGGCTGAAACGATGAAGTACGAATTCCA